>PPYE01776066.1_pt1 | contig 150518 bp, 131 predicted proteins | sample 1559881 | NCBI WGS metagenome assembly PPYE01 (sample SAMN08240022, study PRJNA423297) | Human gut metagenome, whole genome shotgun sequencing project. | reverse complement strand
GACCCCATGCGTGACAGGCATGTATTCTAACCAACTGAACTAACGCACCATTATTTCATTCTTTCGTTGCTATCTCTCTCGATTGCGGTTGCAAAGGTAGACAAAATTCTTATATCTGCAATAGCTTGAAAGAAAAAAAATCATCTTTTTTTTAACATAGCTTGATTATAAGAGATTTATGTTACCTTTGCAAAACTAAATTAATATTGAAATCATGAGAAATACTCCTATTGAACGTAAGTTGATAGATGAAACTATCGCAGATTTTCATATCACAGACTTTGCCAAAGCAACCATCCGTGAAGTAAAAGCCATTGCAGCCAATGCCGAAGCGGCATCGGGTGTGGAATTCATAAAAATGGAAATGGGTGTACCCGGACTCCCCCCCTCAGCCGTCGGCGTAAAGGCCGAGGTGGAGGCATTGCAGAATGGTATTGCCAGCCTCTACCCGGACATTAACGGACTTCCCGCCTTGAAAGAGGAAGCATCACGTTTTATCAAAGCCTTTATCAATGTAGATGTAGCCCCCGAAGGTTGTGTACCAGTTACCGGCTCCATGCAAGGAACTTTCGCTTCATTTCTCACATGTAGCCAGTGCGATGAGAAAAAGGATACCATTCTCTTCATCGATCCCGGTTTCCCGGTACAGAAGCAGCAGTTGGTCGTGATGGGACAGAAATATGAAACCTTTGACGTATATGACTACCGTGGCGACAAGTTGAAAGCGAAGCTGGAAAGTTACCTCAGCAAAGGCAATATCTCCGCCATCGTCTATTCCAATCCCAACAACCCCAGCTGGATTTGCCTGAAAGAAGAAGAGTTGCGCATCATCGGCGAACTGGCAACCCAATATGACGTCATTGTGCTGGAAGACCTCGCCTACTTTGCCATGGACTTCCGCCAAGACTTGAGCAAACCGTTCCAAGCGCCTTACCAACCTTCTGTGGCACACTATACGGACTATTACGTGCTGCTCATTTCCGGTTCCAAAGCTTTCAGCTATGCCGGTCAACGTATCGGTGTCAGCTGCATTTCGGACAAACTGTATCATCGGGCCTATCCCGGGTTGACACAACGCTACGGCGGCGGCACCTTCGGCACAGTATTCATCCACCGCGTACTCTATGCGCTCTCCTCCGGCACCAGCCACTCTGCGCAGTATGCTCTTGCCGCCATGCTTAAAGCAGCCAATGAAGGTCAATACAACTTCCTTGATGAAGTGAAAGTATACGGTGAGCGTGCCCGCCGCCTGAAAGAAATCTTCTTGCGCCACGGTTTCCACTTGGTATACGACAATGATTTGGGTGATCCCGTTGCCGACGGTTTCTATTTCACCATCGGTTATCCGGGCATGAGTAGCGGAGAACTTGCGCGGGAACTAATGTACTACGGTGTAAGCGCCATTTCGCTGGTGACCACCGGAAGCCATCAAGAAGGATTGCGTGCCTGCACTTCCTTTATCCAAGACCATCAGTACGACCAGTTGGACGAACGTATGGCGATTTTTGCCGAGAATCACCCCATCCAATAAAAAATATCCCTATATAAATAAGGTATCTCTACCAGTTGATGCCGGTATCCCACCACAATCGGGTACCGGCATTGTCATCCCCACCCAGTGCCTCTACCAAAGCGGCATACTGCTCGGCATTCTCCGTCTTCAGTCCGCCGGGAAAGTTCAGACGGCGAATCATTGTCTCAGTATCTATGCACCCGTCTTTACTGTGATTAAAGCGTACGGGGAATAGCCGGGGATACCCCGTCCGGCGCTGTTCAGCCCAAGCCTCACACCCTTCGGGAAACATGGCAATCCATTTTTGGGTAATAATCTTCTCCAGTTTCGTATCCCTATCCGCTGACTCCAGCCAGCGTGGCGAAACTTGGCAACGGGCGGTAATATCATTCTCCATATCGTAGGTATCCACAAAATCGGCAGGCAACAAGTCGCTCTCCAGATAAGCGTCGGACTGCAAGATGCCATACTGACGGAAAGAAGCCATTACCCCTTCTTCATAGCAGGTTTTCGCCGACTCATCGGTCCATCCCCGTAGGGCAGCCTCGGCACGCAGGAACCAGACTTCTGCTGCCGGCATCAACACTGCATCAGTCTGCTGGGTGACTTTCAATTTTGAGAGTGTATTATAATAGTTATGTGCAAAGCATGTACCCTGACGAATGCCGCGATACTCGCCTGCAAACTGTTCATCCTGGCAAGTGGCAAAATAGATTTCACGACGGGGATCTTCATATCCGTTCAGTATGGACTCCATCGGCGCTCCCATATAAGCTTCATTCCAAACAAGGTTTATCTCGCCCAACGGATTGGTATATCCACTCGCCGTGGAAACCGCCACCGACTCGTCCGCCTCCCGAATGACTCCGTATTCATTATCCATCGCTTTACGGAATTCCGTTTTTGCCTTCTCCGGACTGGCTACCGCAATGCGCATGGCAAGCCGCATCCTCAACGAGTTGGCAAACTTTATCCAAGAGTCATAATCACCGTCCAACAACATATCGAAACGCGCAAACTCCGAAGCTCCCGGATGCTCGACAATATAATCGGAAAGTACAGCTACAGCCGTATCGAGTTCACAGAAAAATGCATTATAGACCTCTTTCTGCGTGTCGGGCATATAACGGGCTTCGGGATCGGCAAAATGACTATACACAATAGGGCCGTAATAGTCCGTGACACGGTGCATCACTTCCACCTTCAGTATCTTGGTAATGCCGAAAAAGGCAGGCATACGGTCACGTGTGGCATTCTCCGACTGATATATCTGCGGGAAAACATACTCATAGGTATGTCCCCACATGGCGCTGTTCCATCCATCCTGCAAGTTGTAGTCCGAATTGTGCGAACCTCCATTCAGAGGCTTGGCATCGTGCATGTAACCGCTGAACATGTCGGCATTCAAATTCTGGGTCAATTGAAAAGGCCAGTTCTTCCCCTTTCCGTAGTCGTAATTGAAATAGATGCCTTGCTGGATGATTCCAAGACGGATGCCATGTTCGTTATAGTCGGCCTGCAAGTCCTCGTCCGTCACGCCGGACTTGTCCGTATTGATTTCCTTAAAGTCTCCCGTACAAGCCAGAAACACGAAAACCATGCCAATCAGTACTATAATCCTCTTCATATCAAGTCTCCCTCCCCCTCTTAAAATTCACACTTCAAAGAAAATCCCCAACTACGCGTGGTAGGCATACCGTAGACTTCAATTCCCTGGTTATCGTTGCCCGTAGAGAGTACCAGGTCAGGGTCGAAAGGCGCCTTTTTGTAGAAGAAGAACAAGTTGCGTCCAGAAAAGGACAGTTGTGCCCGCTTGAGGACTTTGGTCTTTTCCATCCAGGCTGCAGGCAGTTGGTAGCCCACGGACAGCTCACGCAGCCTGATGTTCGTGGCATCATACATATAATATTCCGTCACCCCGGCCCGTCCGCCTACAACATTCTTATAAAATCCTTTCACATTATCTATCCGGTTACCTTCAAGCATTACATAACCTTTGTCTCTGGCCCGGGCCGTGACTTCAGAAACGCCATACATATCCATATCCGCCTGCGTCTGGGACAAAATATCGCCTCCAAAGCGACAATCCACCAGAAAATAGAAAGAAAAATTCTTGTAAGACAGCATATGATTCCAGCCCAGCATCAGTTTTGGATTGGCATTGCCCACTTTCACCGTATTGCCATCACCTTCCACCAAAGGCATGCCGGTATTGTCTCCTTCCGTGCCGTAAACGATATTGCCCACATCGTCACGTACAAAAGCTTTTCCGTAGATGTCACCGATAGAGCCCCCTTTCACCAATTTCATGGCATAACTGGACGAGAAGCTGGTAGGACCGTAAAGAAACTCCTTCAGCGCTTCGTGCAGTGAAATTATCTTGTTGCGGTTGGTGGAGAAGTTCACCTCTGTTTTCCACTTGAAATGGTTTGTCAGCAAAGGAACGGCATCCAATGAAATCTCCCACCCCACATTCTGTATATCACCCGCATTGACATAACGGTAGGCATATTTATCGCCCGACAGAGTAGGAAGCTTGAAGAACTGGTTCCGGGTATTCGTCTTATAGAAAGTGGCATTCAAACCAATGCGGTTCTTTAAAAAACGCGCTTCTATACCCGCCTCAAAGGAATGCGTCATCTCCGGTTCCATATCCTTGAACGGCGCGGCATCACTTGCCAGGAACTCTCCACCCGCCGTGATATGCGAGGAAGGATTTGTGATGAACATGGGAATATCATTGCCCACCATGCTGTATGCCCCCTTATCTTTGCCAGTGACACCCATCGGGGTAAAGTCATCAGCTTATTGAATATCAGCGAAAATCCCACGGAGGGATAGAAGAACCCGCTTTTCTCATGAGATGTATAAGCCAGTGTGGAGGACCAGTCATTACGGGCCGACAAATCAAGATAGACAAACTCGTTGTAGCCCAGTTGTGCCGTCGCAAACAAGGACTGCAATTGGCGCCGTGCATCAATCTTCTGGTCCAGCCCAGCGGAACCATTCATGATGATATTGGCCAGATTGAACACATTGGCATATTTCAGCGAAGCTGTTTTAGAGTCATAGCGGGTGGAGTTCACTGTCTTGTCATTGATACTGGCACCGAGCGCCGCGTTGAGAGAGAATGCATCCCACTGCTTTTTCATCATCAGTATGGCGTCTCCGTAATATTGGGTTTCCTGATAGTCCATCTCGATATAACGCCCATTGGCTCCCGCTAACGCCGGAGCGGTAGAGGCATAGAACTGCTGGCGCACCTTGTCGTTAATATAGTCTACATTGCCACGGGCCTGCAGGCTTAACCAATCGTTTATCTTCAGATTGGCAGATAAGGAGACTATGACATGCATACGGTTCTCCTTGCTCAATATGCGATTGGTAATCCAGTAGGGATTCTGCTCAAAATCCTCGTAGGAGGTATGCCAATTCTGTATGTTCAGGTTTCTACCCTCATCATAAACCTCGAAGTTCTCCTTATAATAAGAAATATCCTCACCCCGTGGAAAACGGTAGAGCCCCACCAAAGGATTCATGTAGAAACCACCCACGGTAGGCTTGTTCTTCACCACCTGGCGCATCAAGTTCATACTGCCATCTAACTTCAGACGGGAATTCAACAGAACGGAAGTCTCTCTGAAAGTGAGGTTGTGCTTCGAAAGGTTATGTTTCCCAATGATGCCATGCCCCGTAGTATTGGCATAGGAGAAATAGTTCTGCAACTTCTCATTGCCGTGACTCAAGGAGATGGAAGTTATGGAGGTGACACCAGTAGAGAAGAAGTCTCTCAGATTATCATATTCGGGAAGGTTTGCCCGTTCTCCCCAACTGTCCACACCGTCACTTACTCCATAGCGGTTCTGCATCTTGGGTAGTGCAAAAGCATTGTCGAACATCAGGCTCGTCGAGAAAGAAACACTGCGCTGCCCGTGCGACTGCCCCTTCTTTGTAGTAATCAGTATCACCCCATTGGCGGCCTGACTACCATACAAAGCTGCCGCTGGAGCTCCTTTCAGGATACTGATACTCTCTATATCTTCAGGATTCAGATTGGAAATGCCGTCTCCTCCGTCACGGTTGCCGGCATTGGCCGTTCCGCCTATGGCAGAGTATGCTTGCTCGGAAGTGGAGTTCAGAATGGGAACACCGTCTATCACATACAGCGGTTGGTTGTCACTCGCCACCGAACGGATTCCACGGATACTGACTTTGGCTGAGGCTCCCAGACCGGAAGAAACCTGATTGACACGCACACCTGCCGACTTGCCGGTCAACGAAGTAATTAAGTTGGGCATTTTTACTCGCGTCAACTCCTCGTTTTTTATTAAATCTGTGGCGTAAGAAAGAGAATTTTCTTTCTTTTCGATACCCAAAGCGGTAACAATAACGTTATCCAGCTCTATCATATCTTCTCTTAGTGTGATATGAAAGGTCGAATGTCCTTCCACCTCAATATCCTGGGACATGTAGCCGATAAACGAAACACGAAGCACTGCATTATCGGCAACCACCAGAGTGAATTTTCCTTCCGAATCCGCTATCGCACCATTGGCAGTTTCTTTCTCTTGAATAGTGGCACCGGCCAACGGAAACCCGCTTTCATCCAGCACACGGCCACTTATCGTCACTTTAGAAAGCTGTATTTCAGAATGTCCCGGACGCTGCATACGCTCCATAAAATCCTCCGGGCAATCCGTCCATCCTATAGAAAACAGCCCTAAAATTAACGTATATAATGTAGTATATTTCATTGCATTAAATTGCCAATTACTTGCAAACTTAAGTATTTTCTCCGAATAAAAAAAGCCATAAAATCTGAGAAAAGAAACTTTTAAAATGAAAAACAGCGAAGAACTTTGGTTTATTGTGGAATATTATGTATATTAGGGGCATGTATAGCAATATAAATCTATTCAAGATAGAAACAAACCATGTGGTTCCTGCCCAGGGAAAGGTCTTGATTTCCGAACCCTTTTTGTGTGACCATATGTTTGGACGATCCGTCATTCTACTGGTGGACCATACACATGACGGCACAATGGGACTGGTTCTGAACAAACCGCTCCCCCTATTCTTGAATGATGTGCTGAAAGACTTCGACTGCCCGGAAAGTATACCTATCTATAAAGGAGGACCACTCAGCACAGATACATTGTTCTATCTGCACACGCTCGAGGGTATTACCGGAGCGCTGTCCATCGGCAAAGGCTTCTACCTGAACGGTGACTTTGAAGCCATTAAAAACTACATCATGCAGGGAAATCCCGTTCAAGGCAGAATCAGATTCTTCTTGGGATACTCCGGCTGGGAGTACGAACAACTGGGCCGGGAAATTGAAGAAAACACCTGGCTGGTAGGCAAAGAAAACATCAGTTCGCTAATGAACGAGGCGGCCAGCGGCACACTCTGGAAGAAGGCATTGTGCAAGCTGGGAGCAAAATATGAAATATGGTCCCGTTTCCCTCAGATTCCAACGCTCAATTAGTGCTTCGGAGAAGTTGCAACAGCACGACATCCTTATAGCATCCTCCTACGCGCCACCACTCCTTCAAAAGCCCGCAACGCACAAAACCGCAGGATTCAAAAAGGCGGATACTTGCCTCATTATCCACCGAGATATGGACTATCAACTGTTTCAGATACAAGAAACTGAAAACATAGTCGCACAGCAAACGCAGCGCTTCCTTGGCATAACCATTGCCCTGATACTCCTTCCGTATGGCAATGCCCACCTCTCCCCGGGCATGCATGGGAGAAAACTCTGTAATATCGATGGTACCTATCAGCGCATCATCCTCTGCACGTACAATCATCATACGCAGCTGGCGGTCGGCAAACATATCGCATTCGGAATTCTCAATATATTGTTTCAAGACAAATCTGGAATAGGGTACGGTGAAGTTCGTCACATCCCAAGTCTGGGAATCATTCTCCATAGCATACATCACTTCCAGGTCTTCCGGCTCCATAGCACGGAGACGCACCCTTTCACTGCAGAAATAAGATTTATTCATATCTTCCAGTCGGTTACATTTCTTCTTCTTTATTGATATGCAGTTCTTTACGCAGGCGTCCCTCACCCGGTAGGCAGAACAGAGAAGCCGTCAGTCCTATCAGTGCACACAGTGCACCCGTACTGCTCAACATGATATAATAGGTGAAAAAGCCTGCAAGCACCGGTATGGCAAGCAATGCCAGCCGCACGCCACTCCACAGCGCATAGAGGCGGAGGGCTTCGGGAAGCGTCACTACATCTATTTTCCGGATTAATACCCATGAAAAGAGTTTCAAGGCTATGGGTACGCAAGAGGCAGCCAGCAGAATGGTTACCGTCTCAGCCATATAGGTGACACGTACATCTCCGGCATACATACCTACCCATCCGCCTCCGGTTTCTCCAAGTAGAACGAGCAGGATGGGAAGCATCCAGAAATAGGCAAAAGTTGTTCGGACACGCGCTGCGGTCTTCTTTATTTGTTCTTCCATTTAGTAAATTGATAGTGGATAATGAATAATTGATAATGGCCCAAACAATCAGGCAGTTCCGGAAAATGGAGTGCGGTTCACAATACTGCGTCCCAGAGTCACTTCATCCGTATACTCCAATTCGTCGCCGATGGAAATGCCACGGGCTATGACAGAGAGCTTCACACCCAGTTTTTCCAGCTTGCGGTAGATATAAAAGTTGGTGGTATCTCCCTCCATCGTCGTGCTCAGCGCAAGAATCACTTCATTGATGCCGCCGGCGGCTACCCGCTGCACAAGGCTTTCTATCTGCAAGTCTCCGGGGCCAATGCCATCCATCGGCGAGATGACACCTCCCAGCACGTGATACAAACCACGGAACTGTTGTGTGGCTTCCACAGCCATCACATCGCGGATGTTCTCTACCACACAAACCACAGAAGCGTCCCGTTGCGGACTGGAACAGATGCGGCACGTCTCCGTATCTGATATATTATGGCATACCTTGCAATATTTCACTTCATGCTTCAGCGTCACGATGGCATTGCCGAACGCTTCCACCACTGCCGTATCCTGGCGGAGCAGGTGAAGAACCAGCCTCATAGCCGTCTTGCGTCCCACTCCGGGCAACTTGGCAAACTCATTTACCGCCTTCTCCAATAATGTAGAGGGAAACTGTCCATTCATACTTAAAATTCTCCTATTGGCCACAAAGATAGTGCAAACCGAATGCAGAATAAAATGAACTCGTTCATTTTTTATGCTGAGGTGCAGCCTATCTTCGCTTTCTGGGCAAAGATAGTGCAAACTTATGAAATTAGTGCTACCTTTGCCACACGTAAAACCCCAAAAAGGCAACAAAATGGATATTACAAACGCTGAATTCGTCATCAGTAACACAGACGTGCGGAAATGCCCCGCAGGCACATTTCCCGAATATGCTTTCATCGGACGCTCCAACGTAGGAAAATCCAGTCTCATCAATATGCTGACCGGGAGAAAAGGGCTTGCCATGACCTCTGCCACACCGGGAAAGACCATGCTCATCAACCATTTCCTCATCAACAAGAGCTGGTACATTGTAGACCTTCCGGGATACGGCTATGCCAAACGGGGACAGAAAGGGCAGGAACAAATCAAACGTATTATAGAAAGTTATATACTGCAACGCGAACAGATGACTTGTTTGTTTGTTCTTATAGATAGCCGGCTGGCTCCCCAAGCCATCGACCTCGAGTTTACGGAATGGCTGGGCGAGAACGGCGTACCCTTTGCCATCGTCTTCACAAAGGCCGACAAACTGAAAGGCGGCAGACTGAACACCCACATCAACGAATACCTGGAACAGTTGAAGGAACAGTGGGAAGAGCTGCCTCCCTACTTCATCACCTCTTCTGAAAACCGCATGGGACGGAAAGAGCTGCTGGACTATATCGAAAGTATCAACAAAAGCCTGAATAGCAAACAATAGACATAAGTAAAATGAAAAGATTAGTTTTTTGGCAACTGTTTGTTGCCGCACTACTGCTGACCGGCAATAGTCACGCACAATCCATCAAGGATTTGTTCAACAAAGAAAATATAGAGAAGGCGGTAAATGCCGTGACCGGCAAGTCAACAGCGGATATGACCGGCACTTGGTCGTATACCGGCTCCGCCATTGAATTCGAATCGGACAACCTGCTGCAGAAAGCCGGCGGTGCCGTTGCCGCCACAGCCGCAGAAAAGAAACTGGACGAACAGCTTGCCAAAGTAGGCATCAAAGCCGGGCAAATGTCATTCACATTCAACGCCGACAGCACATTCAGCGCCAAAGTAGGGCAAAAGAGCATGAAGGGAAGCTACTCCTACAATGCATCCACCCAAAAGGTCAACTTGAAATTCGCCAAGCTGATAGGTATGAATGCCAAGGTCAACGCTACCTCCACAACTATGGACCTGCTGTTCGAATCGGACAAGCTACTGAAACTGATAACCTTCCTCTCCAGCAAAAGCAGCAACTCCACTCTGAAGAGTATCGGCTCGCTGGCCAACAGCTACGACGGAATGATGCTCGGATTCTGAACAGGACTCGAACCTGCATGCCTCTCGACACACGCACCTGAAACGTGCGCGTCTACCAATTCCGCCACCTGGGCATAGGTAATTGCAATCTAAACTGCGTTGAGCGGAAAACGAGACTCGAACTCGCGACCCTAACCTTGGCAAGGTTATGCTCTACCAACTGAGCTATTTCCGCGATTGCGGATGCAAAGGTAGATATTTTCCTTAAACCTGCAAACATTCCGCAGACTTTTTTCACACAAAAACTACGGGAAAAGTTTAATTAACTGTTTGTCAAGACGTAAAGAGTAGAAAGTTAGGTAACAGGTAACGAATTAGTAACGGTACGGGGTTCTTTGCGTTTCTCCGTTCTGCTCTGATAACTTGGTACAAATGTACGAATTTGGACTGAAAACAGGAAATAATTAAGGGGATTTTTTGGTTTTGGGACAAAAGAATTATGAATGAGGGGGGATGGCTGGAAGCGGTGCAAAAACAGGGGTTGCGCCATGCATTTTTCGGGTAGTGTAAGTTGTTGATTTTCAGGGTGTATTTTACAGGTGCAAGGTGCACGTATATATATAAATATACGTGCACCTTGCACCTGCCCTATGTATTGGCTTTTAAAGGCGGTTAATTTGAGGTTTTTGGAGCAAGGAGATAGCTATTCGGAAGAAATGTATTATCTTCGTGGAAACCAAAGTAAATAATGAGCTACGCTGATGAAAACGAATAAGGCTGAAATATATAAAAATGCGTTTAGATTATTCTTGCAGGACAATTACGAGAAGGTGACGGTGGTAAAACTGGAGAAGGCTATCGGATTATCGTGCCGGGGCATCTATCACCATACAAAGGATAAGCAGGGGTTATTTAATGCTGTTGTGGATACGTATATATTGGAACCGCACAAGGTAGAAAACAAGTTCGTATATGCGGAAGATATTTCATTGCGGGATTTTCTGCAAGCGTATATCGAAGGAGTGGAAAAGACAATGGACTATCTAAGTAATGAGTTGGGGGTAGATAGAAAGGAATGTGCCAAATATTATTTTCAATTCTTGTTCCAAGCATACAAGTATTATCCGAACTTTACGGAGAAAATGGATGCTGTCTTTGAGAAAGATCGTTTGATGTGGCAAAAGGTGATCGAACGGGCAAAGGCTTCGGGGGAAATCAGAAAGGATGTTGAAACGGAAGAAATCATTGATATGTTCCGTATGACACATCTGGGAATGTCATACGTGCTGGCGTTCACCACGGGGCTTGACACGGTACGGCTGAAACGGCAATTCAAGGCGGTATATAAACTGCTGAAATGATTCATTGATAAACAAGAACTGAATATCTCCAGTATAATCTCTAATATGTGAAGCACCTTTCGAGGTGCTTTTTTTATATCTGTACGAAAATAAAATGAAGTAATTACTGTATTTTCTGAAACTTTGTGCTATATTTGGCAAAAGCGGACAAGAAAAGCTGTTGAAATATCCTTGTCATGAACGATTATCGAAAAAGAATGAATAGGAAGCGAAAAGGGATATGTGATGTGACGGGGTATCTTTGTCGCCATCGGAATATAAAATATATGAAACATGAAAATACTGATTATCGTTATGGGAATATTGAGTTTATTTTCTTCCTGTACTGGTAGAAAGGTGAAGCTGGCAGAGGAAGATAAGTCTGTTCAGAATAGGTATGAGGTGAAGGAAAATAAGTCTTGCCTTGATCATGATACGCTGCCTGCTGATACTGGCTGCTTCGACAAGGGTAATGATACTATTGAAGTGTATAATAAAAAACTTGATGTTGAAGCTTTTGATCGGTATTATAATGATTTTGATGATGGTTTTTCTTTTACAAGATTACCCAATGGTACTCTAAGAGAAAGAGGCAAATACATTTATTATGATACGGCATTTTATTATGTGATAGATTATCCTAAAGACTCTTATTTGTGCTATGAAAATGAATACTACGGGAATGGTAATATCAAATCGGAAAGAACTCGAATAATATTTGGTGATATGTATGTCGGTACTTCCCGTTATTATTCCATAAACGGAAAATTGAAGGAAGAAGTAAACGAGGACGAAGGTTATTCTTTCACTATTGGACAGCTAATGCACCTTTTAAAAAAGAAAGGGATAAATATTCCCAAGGGGGCTAAATTGGTAAATGGATATATCGACACGCATTATCAAATACGTAAATATTTAGACCCTGAACAACCCGGATATGAGGTATGGTATTCATTAGACCCACAAAAAGATTCAATATTCGCAATGGCACAAGATTCAGTATTCGTAATCAGTGGAAAAGACGGTTCCATTATAGATGAATTTCGTTATATACTTGAATATAATTAAATACAAAAAGATGATTACACAGGAAATAAAAACAGCTTTTGGCGATATGCCCTATCCCGGTACGGAACGTATCGTGAACGACTTGCAGGGGTATGATTTGGAGCGGAAACAGATAAAGGAAGAGTTCAGCCGTTACGAAAACTGGCAGGATGTTCCCCGTGAATTGCTCCTGCAAGAACGGGATGCGTTGCCTTTGTTCGAGCCGCAGGGATTCAGGTTCTATCTTCCTGCGTATATGCTGTTTGCGGTAGAGGATTACGAAGGTGCGGACACGATACCCGAAAGCATTGTTCACTCGCAGACGTTGCCGGATGCCGGAACGGAGCTTTACGAGTTTGTACGGGAAAGGATGGTGCTGTTTGGTGAGGAACAGAGAAAGGCGATACTGAACTTTCTGGAATATCTGGAACTATCCCATGCGGAAGATTTTACGGAACTATGTACGGGCGGTTGGTGTTCGGTTACTCCACGCAGGGCAATTGAAAGCTGGGGTAAACTTGTTACTGGCGGAAAACAAAATATATGAACTATGAAAGAGATAATGATAACAGTTTTGCTTGCGGGCTTCGGGCTTGCTTGCAAAGCACAAGTTGATTCAATCATGATACAGCCATACGGAGAAATAGAGAGATACGATTTTGTATCTACCAAAAACGGAACGGAAGATGCCATAACTGAACGGGATGGATGGGTGATTGAAAAACGTAAATTCAGTAACGGGCGTGCTTGGTATAATGAATATGCACCAGCATCGGGGTTTTATATGATACAGAAAGATTTTCGTTCCAATGGAATGATTTGGAGAAGAACAAATTATTTAGGCTATGTTCGGTTTGGTATGTATGAAGAGTTCGATGAAGAGGGAAAACTGACCAAATTAATAGATGAAGATAAAAAGTTCGGAAAAATCAAACCGCAGGATATTGTTGAGTTGTTGGAAAAAGAGGGATGGTTTAACCGAAAAACAGGAGAACAGAATATTATGTTTGATGATAGTGAATACTATAAAAGAAATGTTGAAGCACATTGGCTAAATCAAGCATTGCCCTTGAATGGCTATTTCTACAAAAAACTTATGAATTATATTTTCATTTCTTTTTTTGAAGCTATTATTGAAAATGGGAAAGAGATAAGCCCACCTCTTTGGAAGATTAGAGTTCATAAGACTAAAATAGGAATCTCGGAGGTTATTACATATTATACAATCAATGGTAATAATGGAGAGTTTACTAAAGAAGTTGATGAAGAAATGTTTGCGATACCATAATTCGCATAACAATGTAGTTAATCCCGCTGGTTTATTCCGGTTTGAACTTACTGCTATAAAGAACATCGTAAATAAATGATATGGAAACAACATCAACACTAAGCCAAACGCTGCTGCAAGCGGTGACGGCAAAGCCGGAGATTGCGGAGAAAGTGCAAGCTCTGGTAGAAACAATAGAGGAAATGATACGAAGTAATACGGATGCGGAGAAACTTACTGCGCTGGAACAGCTTGCAGAGGACGGACGGGTGATGCGGTTCGTGGCAGATACGCTGAACAAGCTGCCGGAAGCGGTGACGTACAGTGACAAGGGTTTCGAGGCGTATGTGATGCTGGCTGCCTTGTCACGGGAAGATGCGGCACTGCGGTATGTGTTCCGGTTATCGAGTTGGTATATCAACTACGGGTGCAACAGGGAACTGCTGTATTTGTGCCGGATATTGCATATCTATCCCGAACGGGGGTATCTGAACGGGGTATATAACCGACTGGCGCAACATGTGCAGCAAATGAAGCGGAAACGTCCGCACTGTACCAAGAGCGAGGATTTGCCGAAAGGTGCTACGGAACTGGAAATACCTATTGCCTGTGTAAAGGTAAAGGAAATGACGGGTGAAGAGTTGTTGCAGGCAGAGGTGTATCTGGGCATGGTGAAGAATAAAAGGCTCGTGGAGAAGGTTACGAAGCACTGCATGAAGGCAAAGAATACGGGGCATCTGGCTGACCTTTGCGGGTACAGCCTAAGCACTTTCCGGCGGTTGTTCCGTGAAGAGTTCCGTACTACTCCCCATGAATGGCTGAAAGGACTGCGGAAAGACAAGGTGAAGAACCTGCTCACACAAACAGACTTGCCGTTGCTGGAAGTGGCAGAGGTATGCGGGTTTGTGTCGCAATCGTACTTGACGGAGTTCTGCCAGATGAATTTCGGGGCAAGTCCGGGTGAGATACGGAAAAATTGATAACTTTTCTTGCAGTTGAGCGATTATCAAAAAAGAATGGACGGGAAACGAAAAAAGTAATATCCGGATTGCCAGTAACTTTGCAGCCGTTTTTAGAAACCTAAAAAGGATTGCATGGATAAATTTTTTGATTCGATGTTACAGGAGATTGACCGCTATACGGGGACGGTCAATCTGGAAGGGGAAAACATTATTCCGGGATGCCGTGAAATGACGAAGTTCCTGAAAGGCAAAATGATTGAACTGAAAAACTTTGCGTTGTCCCGTGAGTTTAAGGACGACGCAGAGGAAATCCGATTTTTTAAGTACCAAAAGCCGCTGATACTCGGACGGCTGCTCTACTTCTACAAGCTATACCAGATCGAGAGCAACCGACCGCCAAGCTATGAACTTGCCACAGGTTATTACCAATGTGAGATTGAGAAACTGAAAACGGTCTTTGAACGCAGCCTTTCCTTTTTCCAGTATTACCGTAGCGGGGCTACATACCGGGACAACTTCTACTTCAAACGGGGACAAACGGAGATAAGCCCGGAAACGGACACGTTCATCTTCGAGCCGGAAGCGGAGTTATCCACCGGATATGATCGACTGGTCGCCCGGCTGATTGCGGTGGAACTGCTGTTAGCCTTCCTGACAAGGCGGATGCGTGAGCCTGCGGACGGTGAGCCGCTATCGGGAAAGAAACTGTACTGGACGGACAAGAAAGCGGCGGCGGTGGAACTGATATACGGCATCCATGCGGTGGGAAGCGTGGATAACGGGAAGGCGGACATTATCGACATCGTGACGGCATTTGAACGGACATTCCATATTGATCTGGGCGACGTGTACCACACGTTTATCGCCATGCGTAACCGGAAGAACAGCCGGACGGTGTATCTTGACCAGATGATCGAGCAACTGCTCAAACGGATGGACGAAACGGATAGCTAACTTATTGAAAACCAATGATAGGATTACCAAGTTCGTAGCAAGCTGCTAAAAGCGACTTTATCGAACCCTAACCAGTGACAAGCGGCTTGCAGCCGCCGGAAGAAGCGAAGAAAAGGCTCTCCGGCGGCTTTTTTCGTGCCGGAGAAAATCTTTGGCAAGGTGGTACGGACGTGAAAAGAAAAACAATCGAATAGGCGGACATTTGCGACCATAAATCTAAAAATCAACAGATTATGGAAGTAATAACAATCGAAAGCAAAGCGTTTGCCGCCCTCGTGGAGAAGATAGACGGGATAGCGGCATACGTGGAAGAGTCCCGGCAAAGGGAACCGGACGGACAGCAGGGACAGGAAGAGAAGAACAGCCGGACGACGGGCAAGTGGATGACGGGCAGCGAGGTGTGCGAATATCTCGAAATCAGCCCCCGCACCTTGCAACGCTACCGCACGAACCGGATTATCGCCTTCTCCATCTGCGGGAAGAAAATCCGCTACCGCCGCACGGACGTAGAGCAGTTCCGGGAACGGTGGATGCGGGAAACGCCCGACAAGCAGATCGACCGGATGGTCGAAGCACACCCTTTGCATGAACGTAAATACAAGCTGTATGGTAAGAAAAGAGGAAATACTGGCAAGGACGAGTAACGGGCTGGACGTGTTCCGCCACTACCTGCCCGTGAAGTGGCGGGTAGGCAGGAATTTCCTGAACCCGCTGTACGAGGACAGCAAGGCTTCGTGCAACGTGTATTATGACCGCCGTAGCGGGACGTACAGGATGAAGGACTTCGGGAACGGGGACTTTTCGGGCGACTGTTTCTTTATCGTGGCGAAAATCAAGGGGCTGGACTGCAAGAACGCCGCCGACTTCGTGGAGATACTGGAAACGATAGACCGTGAGCTGTGTCTGGGTATCAGCGAGGATGTGCCGCCGGAAACGGTACGGGAACGGCAGGCTGCCATGCGGGTTGTCCCGTTGGCGGAAGGAAACGGGATGAACGGTGACGGGACGGCAGAGCCGACCGGGACGGAAGAACGGGCGGCAGAGCCGGAACACAAGCCACGCCCGTACCGGACGGTGCAGCAACCGTTCACGGAAAAGGAACTGGAGTATTGGGCTGGGTACGGGATAACGGAAGCGGTGCTGAACCGATACGGGGTGCAATCGCTGAAGGAATACCGGAGCGAAACGAAAGACGGGAAAGCGTTCGGTTTCACGTCCACAACCATAGAACCGATGTTCGGGTATGTGGGGAAATGGGGCGTGAAGGTGTACCGCCCGAAATCGGAAGTACGGTTCGTGTACGGCGGTCATACGGGCGATAACTATTGTTTCGGGCTGGAAGAGTTGCCCCCAAAAGGCGACACGCTGTTCCTGACAGGCGGGGAAAAGGATGTGCTGACGCTGGCGGCGCACGGGTTCCATGCGATCTGTTTCAATTCGGAAACATCGGTGATACCTGCAAAGATCATCCGGAAGTTAGTGTATCGGTTCAAGCATATCGTGCTGTACGATGTGGATAAGATAGGGCTGGAAAGTTCCGAGAAGCACCGACAGCAGCTAACGGAGTACGGGGTGAAACGGCTGGTGCTGCCGCTGACGGGTGAAAAGACGGACAAGGACGTGTCGGACTACTTCAAGGCGGGACGGACACGGGACGAGTTCGTGAAGCTGTTCCTTAAAATGCTGGATAGCCTGTACGGTGACACGATGGCGGTGCTGAAATCCTGCGAGATCGACTACGACCACCCGCCACAGCAGGCGGTCGCCATCGTGACCGCCGGGGACGTGCCGCTGGGTTCGGAAGAGAACATCCTCTGCATCACGGGCGGGGAAGGCACGGGAAAGAGTAATTATACGGCGGCACTGGTCGCCGGGGCGATTCAGGAGAAGGAAACGGATACTGACCTGTTAGGGGTTCGGGTAGAGCCGAACCGGAAAGGGCGTGCGGTGCTGCTCTACGATACGGAGCAGAGCGAGCAACAACTGTACAAGAATACGGGGCGGATGCTGCGGCGTGCCGGACGGGAGAAGATGCCGGAGTTCCTGCACGTGTACTGCCTGACGGGAATGTCACGGAGCGAGCGACTGACGGCTATCATGCAGAGCATGGATAAGTACCATTACCTGCACGGGGGGATTCATCTGGTGGTGATCGACGGGGTGGCGGACTTGATACGTTGCGCCAATGACGAGGGGGAAAGCGTGGCATTGATTGACGAGATTTACCGACTGGCGGGGATTTACCGCACGTGCATCGCCGCCGTGGTGCATTTCGTTCCGAACGGGTTGAAGTTAAGGGGGCACTTGGGCAGCGAGTTGCAGCGCAAGTCGGCGGCTATCCTCTCGATAGAGAAGGACGATAACCCGGAAATCTCGGTCGTGAAGGCGTTGAAAGTGCGTGACGGCAGCCCACTGGATATTCCTATCATGCAGTTCCGCTGGGACAAACAGATGGGGATGCCCGTGTACGTGGGCGAAAAGCCCCGTGCGGAGAAGGAGAAGCGCAAGGAGAAGGAACTGGCGGAGATGGCACGGGAAGCATTCACCCGGCAGGAGAAGTACGGTTATATCGAACTGTGCGAACTGATACAGGAGATGCTGGAAGTGAAGGAACGGACGGCAAAGGGATATATCCGCTATATGCGTGAGAAGGAAATCGTCGAAAAGGAAGGAGATTACTATGTACACGGACAGGGAAGAGTTTGAAGGCTGGATGCAGCGGATCATGCAGCGGTTCGACACGACCGAAAAGCTGCTGGAAAGGGTGTTGAAAAAGAACAGCCAACTGGACGGTGAAGAGGTGCTGGATAATCAGGACTTGTGCCTGCTGCTGAAAGTCGGCATACGGACGTTGCAACGATACCGGGCTATGGGGCTGCTGCCCTACTTCACGATCAGCGGGAAGGTATTCTACCGGGCGAAAGATGTACATGAGTTTATCCGCAACCGATTCGATGCAGTGGCGGAGAGAAAGCGTAAGTGAAAAGTGAACGGTTGCCCTGCTTTGTCGTTAGATAAGGCGGGGCTATTCTTTTGTAGTTCGGTTGGTTTGCACTATATTTGCAACAGAAAATATGAAAGTTCATTGCCCGGCTTGAACGCAAGCGGGTTTTGATTATATAGATTGTACGTTCGCTAAACGTCTTGAAGTAGGAAACTGGTAATTTTTTGACAAATCAGACGAATGGCGCAATGCACATGCTGTATGTATATACGGCGTGAGCTTGCCTATTCGATTTGTCAGGCATACCAGTGCCTCTACTTCGGAATAGTGTGAGTTCACGCTATTTTTATGGCGGCTGGCGGGCATAACCGATAAAAACAACGTTATGAAACAGATTACTTTGTATGTGTACCAAACCATTGACGGATGCCCTGCCCGTGCCGACAAGCAGGTGGACGATGCTATTCTGAAAGCCGATTGCCTGCTCTTGGATGAAGAAACTTATCTGGATGTATTTATGAATCACCTCGGCTGGCCGCTCACGGAGAAAGAAACTTTTGTAGTGGCGCAAGCCGATTGTAACCTGACGGAAAAAGAAGAGGTGCAGTTTATCACGGGGGATGCCGTGGCGGAACTCTCACGGATGAAAGCTGCGGGTGATGGGGTGATGGTCGCCTATGGCGAAGGAATTGCGGCTGTGCTGCTCAATAGCGGGCTGGCGGATGAGATTGTGGTAGTTACGCTGCCGAAGGTTGCAGGGGGTGACGAAAAGGCTTTGCGGCATATTACGGGGGACGGCGCGATGTGGGTGGTACGGTCTTGCAAGGTGCTGGACGGCGAGAAGGTAAGGACTGTGTACGGAAGGGTGTAATTTGTGCGACAGTGTCGCATAAATGTGAGATAACAAAGAAAGGTGCGACAGTGTCGCACCTTTTCTTGTTGAATTTAGGCAACAGCGATGCCTAAATTCAAATCGTATCTTCACTATCCTGTAACTCCCGGCTAAGTTTATTCTCCAATTCTTCAATGGAAGGTAATCCGGACTTAATATCTTTGGGTAATGCCCTGCCTAATTCGTAGTCTGAAATACCGATAGGCTTGTGTACGTCACGCAAAGCGTATTCAGCCATAATGCGGTCTTTGTTCTGACAAAGCAGCAAGCCTATTGTCTGGTTATCCCCTTCCCGGCAAAGAATATCGTCCACTGCCGAACAATAAAAATTCAGCTTGCCGATATATTCGGGCTGGAACTCCCCCCGCTTCAACTCTACAACTAAATATCGGTGCATAAAGGCATTGTACATGAGGATGTCGATATAAAAATCCTTTCCCGAAACTTCGATGCGGTACTGCCTGCCCATGAAAGCGAAACCTGCCCCCATTTGGAGAAGGAACTTCTCTATATGTTTAATCAAACCTAATTCCACGTCCCGTTCGTCGTACTCGTCGGTAAAAGTCAGCATATCGAAAATATAGGGATCTTTCAAGGTTTCTTTCACCTGCTTGGCTTGTATTTCGGGAAGGGTGGCATCGAAATTGTTTGCCAGTGCGCCGTGAATATTGTAGTAGTCCTGATTGATGGCTTCGACTAAGAAATCACGAGTCCACCCGTTTCTTATACACTGTATCATGTACCAATACCGGGCTTTATGGTCTTTTACCTTTTGTACCAAAGCGATATTGTGCGACCAGCTTAGTTGCTTGATCGGAAGAATAATATCCGGTGTTTCTAATTTGGCAACGGCTCGTTGCCAAATTGTAAGTTCTTGATTATATTCTTTATAGAACTGAATCATGCACCTGCAATTACGTGGTGAAAAGCCTTTTACTTTCGGATAGTCATTCTTTAAATCTTTGGATAACCGTTCGAGGGCATTGTTACCCCAACCGATTTGCTTCTGACTTTCGGATAGCAGTTTGCCAATGTCCCAATACATGGTAAGCATTTCTTCATTGGCTGCGTAGATAGCCTTTTTCTGGGCGAGTGCTACACGTGCCTTGACTTGTTTAAGCAAGGTTGCATAGCTAAAGATATTGTTCTGAATTTCCATTTTATTCTTTTTTATTTGAGATTAAAGATGTTCGGGGTATTGCTGCCCTGAACGTCTGCCATCCGGTCACTCTGAAAAGGCAAAGCCGCCCTTTCGGAGTGACCGATTGGCAAAGGTGTTATATGGGATTAAGGGTATAATACCTTAAAATCCCGGCTGCCGCCGTCGTCTATCAACCCGTCCTTGCGTAGCCGCAAAAGAATTTCGGTTGTGGACTGGCTGCCGAAATTACGGACACAGTGCAGACGGGAGAAACGATAGCGGCGAAGGTGGATAAGCAGGTGTTCGACCGTGAACAGGCTTAGTTCACGGCAAGCCCTGACGATGCGCTGCGACAAGCCGAAATCGTCCAGCGGGGTATCTAACAGCCTGCGGTGCTTGCCCGGTCTGCCCCGTCCCTTCTCCGGCTGCATATCGTCATAGATGGTATCTACCCGGTTACGCTCGAAGAGGGCGAAAAGGGATGCGCTGTCAATCATCAGGACGGTATCGAAACGGGCAAAAGCGATGTGGTTGCCGTTCATCCAGAGGGTGATGCGCTGCACGTCCGTTCCACAGATATGGGCGGCTTCTTCCACGGATAACCAGCCGTTCATCGTCTGCCGCCCTTTCCTTTTGCCTTGTCCGTGCGGGGCGGGAACTCGTACACGGTGCGGAAGTCCTTGTCGAAGGTGACGTGCGCATCGAAGGCTTTGCCGTCCTTGTTCTGAAAGCCTTTGATTAGGGACGTTTTGCCTTTGGTTACAAGGTCGGTAATCTGTTTGTCGGTAAGCTCCTTCCCGCCCTTGTTGCGGAAGATGGTAACGCCACAATCGACGTTGCTGCACTTGGCGACTTTCGGATAGAAGAGGATGCGCCCGGACTGGCATTTGGGGCAAGGGATGTGTTCACCGTCCGCCACCGATACCTGCACCTGCAAAAGCTCTTCGGTGATCTGGGCGGTATAGACTTCGATTCCCCTGCGGAACGTGGCTGCGTCCATTTCGCCCGTTTCGATGCGGGCAAGGGCGGTTTCCCATTGTCCGGTCATTTCGACATCGGCAATGCGTTTGCCCTTTACGGTATGGTACACCGCCAGACCTTTCTCGGTCGGGACAAGGTTCTTCTTGTCACGGCGCACGTAGTCACGGGAGAACAGGGTTTCGATAATGGACGCACGGGTGGCGGGCGTGCCGATGCCGATGTCTTTCAGGCTGTCCCGCAGTTCGGTTTCCTGCAACTCCTTGCCGCAACTCTCCATAGCGGAAAGCAGGCTGCTCTCGGTGTGCAGGGGACGGGGCTTGGTCTGTTTCTCCACGTTCTCCGCCGATTGCAGGGGGAAGGTTTCACCGGACTGCAAAGGCGGAAGGGCGGCGGATTCTTCTTCCTCGTCCTTCTCGCCACGGACGACACGCCATCCGGCAGATTTGATAACTGTCCCTTTGGTGATAAAGTCGCTACCCGCTGCGGTGAAACGGACGGTGGTAACGTCCTTTACGCAACGGGCGGAGAAGGATTCGAGCAGGCGGGCGGCAACCATATCGTACACCTTGCGTTCGTCCTCCGGCAGTTCGCCGGGTAAACATTCGGTGATAATCAGGGCATGGTGATCGGTGACTTTCCCAGCGTCCACGCTGCGGCGGTTGAGTGCCGTCCCTTTCAGGGTGGCGGCATAGGCAGAGAAAGCGGGGTATTGTTCCAAAAGGGCAATGCGGGACGGGATTTCGTCGAAAACATCGTCGGAGATAAAGCGGGAGCCGGTACGGGGGTAGCTAAGTACCTTTTTCTCGTATAGCGACTGCGCTATGGAAAGGGTTTTGTCCGCTGAAAAACCGAGCTTGCTGTTGGCTTCCTTCTGTAACGTGGTGAGGTCGTAGAGCAGTGGCGGTTCTTGGTTCACTTCCTTGCGCTGCACATCGGCAACCATGACCGTGCCCGTGGCGGTAACGGCACTAAGGGCGGTGGTTGCTGCCGGAAGGGTTTCGTACTTGTGTTCGGAGATGGCGGAGAAGGGCGTGCCGTCCTTTTTTGCCGTGACCTTTAGCTGGTAATAGGTCTGCGAGGTGAAATTCCTGTTCTCCAGATAGCGGGAGCAAATCATCATCAAGGTGGGTGTCTGCACCCGTCCGAGTGAGAAAATTCCCTGTCCGGCGGCGATGGAAAGTGCCTGTGTGCTGTTGATGCCGACTAAATAATCGGCGATGGCACGGGCTTCGGCGGCACGGTAGAGGTTATCGTAATCGCTGCCGGGTTTGAGCTTATCCAGCCCGTCACGGATGGCACGGTCGGTCAGCGAGGAAATCCACAAGCGGACGAAAGGCTTGCGGCAACCGAGGTAGTTGTAAATATAGCGGAAGATTCCTTCGCCTTCACGACCCGCATCGGTTGCCACGATGATCCGGTCGGACTGGGCGAAAACTTCGCCAATGACCTTTAGTTGTTTGAGTACGCCGGGATCGGATTTGTAGTCTTTGCCTTCCCGTATCTGGCGGGGTATGAACTTGAACTCCTGCGGGATGATGGGAAGGTTTTCACGGCGGAAGCCCGTAAACCCGTAAGCATCGGGCATGGCAAGCTGGACGAGATGGCCGAACGCCCAGGTAACGAGGTAGTCGTTGCCTGAGAGGTAGCCATCGTGACGCTGGCGAACATTCAACACGTTTGCTATGTCCTTCGCAACGGAAGGTTTCTCGGCAATAATTGCTGTAATCATATTTCTTTAGTTTTTAATGGTTTGACAAAAAGTGTCCCGTCACTTGGGGACGGGACACCTCGGATAGTTACTTGTGATAATCTTACCGGATAAAACGGGTATCAGAGGCGGGGACTTTTGCGCTGCCGGGGTTTGGGCTTGTCCTGTTGCTGCTCCTGTTTCTTATCTTCTTTCTTGCCCTCTTTCTGTTCCTGCTTGCGGTCTTGCTGCTCCTTCTGCTCTCCGGTGGGGCGGGTTTGTGCGGACTGCAAGGCTTCTTTCAGGCTCTTGGTGGCTTCGTTGGTCTTGCCCTCGGAATTGACGGCTACCTGTACCTCGTTCTCGACGGCGGGTTTGACACGTCCCTCTTCAAGTGCGGTCTTGTAATCCTTGGGGAACATGAAGGCGGGGTATTTCTGTCCGGGCTGCCATGTGATGTACCCCTGATAAGGTTTGCCGTTCTTGTCTTTCAAACCGGAAACTTTGACCGTGCCGCCGCCCGCAAGTTCCGTTTGCGACTTTTCGGTAAGTTCCTGCTTGCGGAAGGTCTTGGGGACTTCCTGATTGGCGGTCTGTTTCTGCAACTCCTTGTGTGCGTCCATCGCCAGTTTAGCCCGGTCATTGAACAGCAATTCGAGTTGCATCTTGGCGGCGTTGAACTGGACGGGGGCTTCGTAGGTTTTGGGCTTCTGCCCCTCTTTGGCTTTGGTCTGGAATTTACATACCACGGCTTCACCCTTTTTCAGCCGTGCCACCTCGTCAGGGGTGAAGGTATGCCCGTTCTTCTCCGCCGGGATGCGCACCTTTTCCGCCGGGAAGGATGCCAGTTCGTTCGTTTTCTGGTTACGGCTGACGAGGGACGGGACTTTCTCGCCCGCCCGGTTGGTGAGCTCGACAATGCGCCCCATGTTCCCGGCGGTCTTGATAGCGTCGCTATCTTCCTTCGTGAAGGTATGCCCGAAGAATTGCTGCTGCAATTTCGCCGGATCGAGAATACCGTGGCTGCAAACGACTACCCTGCCGTCGGGGGATTCACGCAAGGAAAGCTGGCTGTCGTTGGCATGGGAGATCGAATCGAGATTGAAATATACCCGGACGGTCTTGTCGGTCTGGAAGCCCCGTAGCATCTGGTCGAGCATACCGTTCTGCTCGATCTGTTCACGTTTGATGCCGAGATTGGCGAGCGAGTTCCAATCTATCTTTTCCACATCGTACTTGTACTGCGGCTGTTGCTGCGCCTGCCCTTGCTGCGGTGCATCTGTCGGCTGCTCTTGCTGCTGCCCGGCGGCAGGCTGCGCCTGTTGCTCGCCTTGTTGTTGTGCCTGTGCGGGATGTTGTACCTCGTACTGTGCCATGCGTGCCTGTCCTTCGGGCGTGGGGTTCTGCACGGTCTGCTGGAAATCTGCCGCTACCCGTTGCACATCCTCTTCCGGCACACGGAAGAAATGGAAACGGGTAGGATCTTTCAACTGGTTCCAGAAATTGGAAAAGAAGTTGGAGAACATATCCCCGTGGCGATCTACCCGTAGCAGGTCGTTGTTGTCCTCTAACGGGTTCTTGGTTTGTAACTCTCCGTCCTGCACTCCGCTGACGGCTTGGATGGTCTTTTTCTCCTGATCCATGACAAGAAGAATATCCATCAGTTGTTCGTTGTTGTCCGGTCTTTCGTCCATAAACTTAAATTTTTAATGGTGAATACTACTGGTTTCGGTGGAAACCGGACGTAAATATATAGGGGAATGTGTTGATAATTAGCAAGTTTACGGCTGGGTGTCGCTACTTGTCATCCGGTTCGCAGGTTTGTCGTGGCGGATGGCGGGAGCATGGGGAAAGTTCGGGGTGCAAAGCGGTATAAAGCAAAGGGGGAAGTCTTTTATCAGGCATCAGGAAAATAAAACACAGTAATTACTGCTTTTTTCGGGATTTTGTTTTATATTTGAGCAAAAGGACAAATGAAGCCGTTAAATATCCTTTTACGGACGATTATCGAAAAAGAACGGACGGGAAACGAAAAGGGAATTGAAGGACGGCGGGGTATCTTTGGAGCAAATTTACGTATTTGCTTATATCAAGTAAAATGAATAACAAACAACTATAAAGAATATGGAAACATCTTACAAACTGACAGGTAACAATACGCTTGTTGATTTTTCCACCGACGCCCACTATATCATCATCAGCGGCTATGACGGTGGTTTTAAAATCTTTGATACCCTGCAAAACAGAATCTACTATCGAACCCGATTGAAAGGTTCCAAAAGAGACATAAATATCCGCAATCAGGCTATCAGCCCAGATAATAAATATGCCGGATTCAGTGCTTTAAACAAAATCTTCGTAGTGGATGTATCACGGAAAGAGATTATCCGGGAATATGAGTATTCCAAAGAAGAACGTACGCTAAGTTCTACATTTTGCTTTTTCCACCACTCGTCAAGAATCGCTTTTCCGGATGGAGAATACCTCCGGATTCATGATATTGAAACAGGATGTTCGCATAGCATTGCACTGCCACATGGTGCAGGAATGACTGATTGCATTGCTATCGACCCAATAGACAAGATCATTGCCTATAAGAGTAGTAACGGAGAAAATGATATACGCCTTGACCGTGAAGGAAACATTATCAGTACGGAAAATAATGAAGAACTTAGAGATAAAGTTTACATATTCGAAATAGAAACAGGCAAAGGTCTGAACATTCTATCTGTGCCCTATCCCCATGTATGGGGAGTGCAAACGCACCTCTCACGAACAATGAAATTTGTTGATATGGAAACGGTATTAATCTGGCGTAAGGGTTATGGATTTTCCTATTTCAACATCCGGACGGGAACCGAGATACGCACGATTGACTGGCATAAAAAGGGGTTCGTTTGCGGAGAATTCGAGGAAGCAAAAATCTATGCAGGAGATAGATTTGTTTTGTTCAATAACGCCACGCCTGATTCCGGTTCTATCGTTTTTGACGATAGCGGCAGGATAGTAAAAAGATACTCCCTTCATGAATCCGGTTTAGAGTTTATATTGTACGATATGCAAGAGGATAAAATAATCTATCGGCAGAAAATCGGGGGATGTCCGGCAACATTTCATCCCGAAACCAAACAGTTTGCATGGATCAAGCGTGAATATGACGAAAATCATAAAAGGAGTGAGTATCTGTGTATCTGTGAATTGTAAACGTATTTTGTAACGTATAAAACTTATAAATAAATATGAGAAAGACAGCGGTTGATTTACAGTCTATGCCGAATGCTACTCTTGAGTGGCTTGCACGAAGTTATTTCTGTACCTCAAAAAAAGAGAAGGCGGAAATTCTGCAAAAATTTCCGGAGCAACCTTCAATGCATCTTTATAACGAGGGGCGCTATGATGAAGAAATGTTGAATGAACGGGATGAAGTTTTTCTGTTACGGCTTCTTTACTGCCGATTACCGGATGTCTTTAAGGATATGTGCAGCCTGTATATCGAAGAGAAAAGGCTGATTGCCTGCCTGCTTGTCGCACTGTTGTTGCAAAACGGAGAAGGGGAAGAGGAAATGGATAAGCTGGAGTCGTATTTGCCGGAAATGCTTCCCGTATTAGGTTCAACTACCTATTACCACATGGAACCGGGAAGCGGTAGCGGCTATGGGGGCTGGGGATATTGCAGCTTACTTTTTGAGTGCAGTCAGGCTGTCCGGGGCTGGTGGAAAACATATTATCAGTATTTACCGGATGGAGACACGGAATGTCAACGTAAGTGGAGAAGCAGCGGTATCAACGTTTTCTGCGGTAGCCGCCGAGAATGGCTGGGGATTCCTTATGCCAATAGCATGCAGCTTCTCTATACGGCGGGGTGGACGCCACAAAACTTGTTTTTTGCGTGGAGCAGAACGGGGTGTATGATGAGCCTGTTGCCGGGCGTGGACGCCGAGGTAGTGGCTACCGCTGTTCGGGAACATCAAACGGATGCTGTGGCTTTCCTTTCCGATCCCCTGTTGAAGAATAAATATTATCAACGGGAATGGTATGATTTTCTTTACCGCTACTGCCGATTGAGCGATGTTACGTCATTAGAGCAGGGGTTGACCGCCAAGCAGAAAACAATGCAGGCACATTGCCGGGAATTGCTTGAGGAATTGCAAACGGAGCATCCCCGCCTAATACGTTTCAGACGTGAGATGAAAGCGGCAGGACTCCTGTATGACGCTTCCTTTACGGATTCCCCGTCAGATAAGAAACTCCAAAAGCGACAACGTAAGCTCTGGATGCAGGCTTTTGTTACAGGCTACACATGGAACGGAAGGGAATGGACGGACACCTTTGCTTCCGAGTGGAATGTGCAAGAAGGTGTTGCTGAAACACTCTTGTGGGGACGTTATCATGACGAACAACTCACTGGAGCATTTCGCTATACTGATGAGCATCCGGTTGATGAAGCGGGAGTTGTTCTGCGGATTTCTCCCGATGACCAAATTCGTTTGGTGCATCCCGTGGAATTGTCGGAAAAGCAACTTAATACATGGCGTAAGTTATTTCGTGAGAATAAGATAAAACAGTTCCTACCACAATTAAGCAGTAGTTGTGTGACAATTTTGCCGGACGAGATAAACGGAACGACCTGTAACCGCTGGTTCGGTTGTAAAAACACGGAACTAACTGTAATCACGACTGCCGGAAAGTGGGCAATGCGACAGGGACAAACAAGTCGTGGATCATATATCTGCTTTCATATAACTGATGACGTACACGAAATCGGAGCGCAGATCCGGTTCGACCGCCTTTGGAGCGGTCCGGAATATAATACAGAAACAATTGTATTCCGTGAAGCAGTCTTTTATCAACTGCCACAGGGTGATGTAATGGTCAGTGATGAGATTCCGGAAGTTCTGCGATTACAACCGGAAACGTTGCCACGAAGGTTTATCAACTGTGTAGTTACTGCTTTTGATTCAATGGCTGGAAAGAGTAAATAGGATTTGAAAATACAAATTTAACATCTTGAATCTATGAAACTTATAAATGAGGAAAAGCATAAATCTGTTATAACAACAAAGTTCGTCATAAGGGATAAGTCACCTATTGTTTATGTTTCTTATGACGAGGACGGAGATTGGCAACTTTTCGGAACAGAAGAGATAACGACTGACGATGTAGCAGTTGTATCGGTATCGCAAATCTTAGCTTTCTGCCCTGCTCTTGCGAAACTACCTAATATGGAGCAAGGTACTGCGGTGTATCGTGAGAATGAAAATTCAGAATGGATATTACAAGAACAGGACACACTATGAATCTAAAGGAAGAACTTGAACAGAAACAGTATTGTATAGAAAACATGAGTGAGCAGGATTTAACGCTTGCTTATGAAAGACTTGCAAATAACGGATTTCCTACAAAGGAAACACTCTCGTTCTGCTATGAAATCGGGAGAAGCAATCAAGTGGCTTATCATTATAAATTGATTGTTGAAGATTGGCAACGTGGTACTGCAAAGAGGTTGCGCCTTGAAACGTGGTTTGAATTGCATGGTAAAGACGGCGTTGATTTTCTGTTTGATGTATTAGCGCACGAACCGGAAAATATGTCGGCTGCTTATCTGCTTGCCGGGACGTTGGAAAAAATGTCTCACCAAAATTTTTATACCGAATCTTGTTGCAAGCTGACGGAGCATTTGGAAAAACGACTTCCTATATCCGATGCAACGGAACGGAGAATGGGAATTATAGCATTGGGGTGGATTGCCAATGAAAAATCATTGCCTGTGTTGCATCATCATTTGTTAGCTGATAGTGATGAACTTTGCCGGGCGTGGTCTGCTTCTTCCCTGATGCAGATGTCGTTTAACCGGGGACGAAAGGGAACAATTCGCAAACGTTCCGCTTCCGTGCTTCGTGAAGCCATCGAAAAGGAAACCGACCTGTTTGCCCTCGGTACAATGATTGACACGGTACAGACACTATGGGATAAGAAGTTCGGATTGAGTGGAATTGCCGTGGAAGAACGGCGGGAAGCGAGTATTCAAAAAGCACGGAAGAGTGCAATGCGATTTTTGGAAAATAGTCTATAATAATTTTATGTATTAGAATTGAAAGTCAATGCGGAATTATAACTTGAAATAATGAAAGTAGTAATAACTCTATTAATATGTATAGTTATGGCGACTTGTTCCAATACCAAACGAGGGGCTTGTTCCGGTGGAGAAGTGGTAAATTCCAATGATCCGGTATTTTGTGCGGATAGCTTGGTTGGAAATGAACTTATTAGTTTGTATCCTTTCATGTTGTACGACAAGCCGGACGGTGATATAACTTATAGCTGTGATTATGAGAATGGATATATCTGCATAGCCGGAGAGATAAAGGATGATTGGATAAGATTGGATTATATCTTAACCAATTCGGACAAGTTGACATTCCCATTTTACGGTTGGGCAAAGTGGCGCAACAATGATTCCATCATGTTCAAGGTCATAGGCGAGGGATTTCCCTTTATTTCGCCCTATAACGAAAACGCTATTTATGAGTTTTCTGTATATAGCCGGGAATATCCTCAATATCCGGGCGGTGAGGAAGCTATTGAGCAATTTCTGAAGAAAGAAGTACAAAAACGTTATCCACCAACAGCCCGACAGATGGGGGTACAAGGTCGAGTCATGGTTTCTTTCGTTGTGGAGAAAGACGGTACAATGTCGGACTTTAGAATCCAGAATAGTGTAAACGATGAAATAGATGAAGCTGCTATTGAGTGTATAAAGAACTTGCCGAAGCGTTGGAAACCTGCCAGAACAAAATTGGAGTTTGATACGGCTGAAAGAACGGTACGATGCAAAGTAAAGTTGCCTGTATCTTTTAGAATTGAATGATAGATAAGATGCAGTAAAATTTGATATGTGAAACTAATACTATTTTCAATCATTAAATTCTTTTTATCATGGGATTAGTAGCCTTATTGTTGCCAGTCTGTTTCATTTGCCTTCTGGTTATCATACTTAATTTATTTACGAATACAGCTAATAATAATCTGAAACTTGGTTGGAAACAACGGTTGTGGATAGTTTTGAATTTACTGATGTGGGCTTATGAGTTCTTTTTTATGGTAGTCGTTTGTGAAGGTGTAGAGAATTTGAGAGTTGATTTCGGTGGTGGATTGGGAGATTTATTCTATATCTTCATGCTTGCGGGCGTTGTAATGCTGCATATTGTTTTGCTTGCTATTTGTACCTATAAACATTTGCAGTCTGTTTATTTCATTATTCTCGTTTGTCTGCCTATACTTCCTTTGGCTAAAATGCATTGGGATGCAGCGCGAGGAAACAAAGAAAACGGGTACATGACCAGAGGAAACAGTACAGGGTTGTACTATGATGCAGAGGCTTATCGTCAGCTACGGTTGCATAAGCGAGAACTTGAAGAAGCGGCAAAGCCTAAGAAACCTGAATTTGCCACACAGTTTGAGTCGTATCTGTACGATGCCGAACATGGGGATTTATGGGCACAAAATCATATAGGAAGATGTTATGCACTCGGCGATGGTGTTGAACAGAACGATTCTTTGGCTATCAAGTGGTATCGCCTTGCAGCAGAGGGTGGATATGATATGAGCCAAAGCAATTTGGGAGTATGTTATTATAAGGGTTTGTGTGGTCTTGATATTGATTATACAGAAGCTGTTAAATGGCTTCGTAAAGCGGCTGAACAAGGAAATGATGATGCCCAATATTTGATGGGGTGTTGTTATAAAGACGGTAAAGGTGTTGAGCAAAACGATGAAGAGGCTTTTCGGTGGCTTCGGCTTGCTGCACGGCAAGAACATGAGGGGGCACAGAAATTACTTCGAGAAAATAAACAAGTTTGGCAGTTGAGTAGCAAATAATCGTATGGATAAGTGGATAGTTTACATATTACTGACTGTGTGTTTGTCTGGTTGCGGACAGGCAAACGGGAATAAGCAGGTAAAACAAGGAACAGATTCTTTGCAAAATGATACTGCTGCGTCCCATCCGGTGGATTCATTGGCATACGCTTATTTGAAAAGCGGGAATGTAAAGTCTGGGAGTGGTGACAAATTGGGGGCGATTGCGGAGTATGACAAAGCTATTGAAATAGATTCTAATTATGCTGTTGCGTATTATAAACGAGGAAATCAAAATGCCGATTTGGGAAATAATAAGGCGGCGATTGCAGACTATGATAAAGCGATTGAGATTAATCCTGATTATGTCTTTGCGTATTCTAATCGGGGAACTGTAAAAGCCGCATTAGGTGATCATATCGGTGCGATTGCAGATTATGACAAGGCGATTGAAATTAATCCTAACTATGCTCTTGCATACTCTAACAGAGGAAAGTCTAAATCTGATTTAGGTGATAATGCAGGAGCAATTACAGATTATAACAGGGCGATTGAATTAGACTCCAACTTAGCTCTTGCATATCTCAACCGAGGAAAGTCAAAAGCTGATTTGGGTAGCAATACAGGGGCGATTGCAGATTATGATAAGGCGATTGAATTAGATTCCAACTTGGCTCTTGCATATTCCAACAGGGGAGCGTCAAAAGCTGATTTGGGTGACAATACAGGGGCGATTACAGATTATGACAAGGCAATTGAAATTAATTCTAACTATGCTATTGCATATTCTGGCAGGGGAACTGTAAAAGCTGATTTGGGTAATAATGCCGGTGCGATTGCAGATTATAACAGAGCGATTGAAATTAATCCTAATTATTCTGTTGCGTATTCAAACAGGGGAACTGTAAAAGCTGATTTGGGTGATAATGTCGGGGCGATTGCAGATTATAACAGAGCGATTGAAATTAATCCTAATTATTCTGTTGCGTATTCAAACAGAGGAAATGCTAAAGTTAATTTAGGTGATAACGCCGAGGCTATTGCTGATTATAATAAAGCGATAAGACTTGTCCCCCATCATGTAAAACCTTATATCAATCTTGGTGTAGCGCAATATAACACAGGAGATTATGAGGGAGAAATCGCTACTTATCGGCTGGCGATAAAGAATTGTCCTCCCAATGCGGATTTGTATAACAATCTGGGGCGTGCGCTGTATGACCTGAAACGGTTCGAGGAAGCTGCGGAAGCATACGGCGAAGGAATAAAGGCTTTTCCGGATGATGGAAAGTTGTACTATGGTCGTGGGCTGGCACGTAACCAGTCGGGCGATAAGAACGGGGCTTGTGAGGACTGGCACAGAAGCAGTGAATTGGGGTGCTTGCAGGCTAATGCGTTGTTACCGTTGTGTGATGGGAAATAGCCAATAAATAAATTTGAAAGATTATTGAAACGGATATTCCGCCAGCAATCTGTCTGGCCGGAATATCCGTTTTTCATTTATCACACGTTCTTAATCAGGTGCGAGAGTTCGGGATCAGCCTTGATACGCTCTATTTCGTCAGCGACAATCTGCTTGACCTCGTTCTTGATGCGGTAGTAGTTTGCATCAATCTGCTGCCGCATGGTATCGTTGCCGTCCTTGTCGGTGAAGTCGATAATCTGCGGTATCTTCACGTAACGGGCGGTTTCCCGCTTGACCTGTTCGTTATCCACGACAATCTCGGCATGGAAAATCTTCTGCTCGATGCGCTCGTCGAAGTTGTCGGCGACTGCACCGACAAACATACCCTGCGTCAGGTTGCTGATTTTGGATGCCGGAATAAGGCTATCCATCTGGGTATTGATGGAAACGGAAGTCTCGTTGCGGTTGATGGTCATATTCTGCCGTTTCTGCAAGACCTTGCCGAAGCGTTCACTTAGCGTTTTGGCGGTTTCGGCAACTACCTGACCTGCAAAGACATTGCCGACCGTATTGCAGATAACGGCACTCTCCTTGTCGCCGTAATCACGCTTCAACTGCGAAAAATCCTGAAAGCCCAACATGACGGCTACCTTGTTGCTTCGGGCGGTGGCAATCAGGTTATCCAGTCCACGCATGTAGATGGTGGGTAACTCGTCAATGATAACGGCGGATTTGAGCCGTTTCTTCTTGTTTATCAGCTTGACAATGCGGGAGTTATATAGTCCCAACGCTGCGCCGTATATGCCCTGCCTGTCGGGATTGTTACCTACTACAAGCACTTTCGGTTCTTCGGGATTGTTGATGTAGAGTGTGAAATCATCCGCCGTCATGACCCAATAGAGTGCCGGGGAAATCATGCGGGAAAGCGGTATTTTGGCACTGGCTATCTGCCCCTGCAACTGCTCCACCGCCGAGCTTTCCCAAGCATCCATGAACGGGGAAAGATAGTTCTCCAGTTCGGGGTAGCTTGTCAGGATAGGGAAAATATCGGCATACTTCCGGTTCAGAAACTCTATCGCATGGGGGAAGGTGCAATACTTGCCGTTCTTGTAGATTTTCAAGTACCATATAATACTGGCTAACAGAATGATAGGTGATTCAACAAAGAAATCGCCCTGCTTGCTGATCCAAGTCCGATTGAGGTTGAGCATAATCGTGTACGCACTCTCGTAAGCATCGGATATGTCCGTCATAAAGTCCGGGTGAATGGGATTGCAACGGTGGCTACCTGCCGGATCATCGAAATTTATCACGTAGAATTTCGGTTTGACCTTGTACCCGTCCAGATTGTTAATCAGATGGTTGTAAGCAATCTCGGAGAGGTCGGGATATTTGAAATCATATAAGAAAACGGAAAATCCTTTTTCGATAACCTGCTTGATATATTGGTTAATTATCGCATAAGACTTGCCGCTGCCCGGAGTTCCCAATACCATTGTCGCACGAAAAATATTAACAAGATTAATCCATCCGTCATACGTCTTTCCCCTGAACCAGAACCGGGTACGGAGATTGACGGAATACTCGTTTTCTTTGAGTTCGGTTTCCTGCATAAAGGATTCGTTCTCGACGTTGAACACGTCTTCAAGCAGGTTGGTTTTGAGCAAGCGGGACATCCATAGCCCTGCCATGAGCAGAAAGATATATCCGGCTGTGAGGGTGGCGATGTAGAACACCGTGTTTGCCGACAAGGGCAAAGGGAGTGCCAAGAGCCACCAGTTGAAAAAGAACAGCAACAAGCCCGTCACACCGCAAAGGATTATCTTGCGCCAAGTGATTTTTTGCTCCTTCACACCTTTTGTCCCTAAACAGGAAAGGGCAAGGAACAGCACGGCAAAGAGCTTCGTCCAAAAGATACTGGAAAACAGCCCGGCGGTGCGCTGGAAACCGAGTAGGATTCTATCGACTACGCCGATATTGATGCCCCACTCCTGAATAGATTGGAAACAGAACCAATAAATATTGATTACTACAAATAAAATGCTGATAGCACGCATGAACTCCATTACTTTGGCAAGTCCACGTAAATCATCTTCGTTTTGCATATTGATATACTTTTAAAATTGTGAATACTGCGAAAGGTTACTGCTGTCTGCCGTACCTGCGCCTTTTCTTCTTTTTCCGCTGCTGCGGTGCGGGCTGGTCGCCGGATGCGCCGCCCTGCACGGGTGCGAACAGGCTGAAAGCGTCCGCCACGTTTTGGGCGGTGTTGTCCTTGTGGTCGGGCTGATACCCGGTATCATGCCCGTTCCCGTTCCACGGGGATGCGCCCGTATGCTCCTGTTGCTGTGCAGGACGTTCCACTTCGCTTGTCTGTGGCGGGTGAATACCGTCCTGCCCGGCGAAAAGGTCGTTGAACACATTGGCTGAAAACTCCTTACCCAGACGGGAACCGTTGAAAACGGTCTTGTCGGCATGGTCGATGAAGGTCGCCCCATAGATGCGCCCTGCATCGTTGGTGCGGAATACCACGCCGATACCCTGCCGCATGAGTTCACGCTCGAAAAGTGCCCGGTCACGCCCTGCGGTCTGCATGGCGGACGCTATGCGGGCGGCGGTATCGGTGGCAATGTCCTTGTGGCTCTTCATCCATGCGGCTGCGGTCTGCATCCGTTTCTCCAGTGCGGCGATACCCGCCTCTTTGCCAAAGACGGAAGATTTGAAGGGTTTGCCAACCTTGTTGCCGTCCTTGTCCGTTGCCGAATAGGACAAGCCGTGATACTCCCGTCTGCCATATTCCCCTTTCACCTCGTCCACCGTTATGCCGTAGAGCGAAAGTACCGCACGGTATTCGCCCAATGTCCCGAAACGCCACTCACGGGCTATCGGTCGGATCACGCCCGCCAACTGCCCTTTGAGGTTGCCACTGTCGTAATCGACGGGCGACAAGGGCAGCCCTTCCTTCCACTCCTTTTTGGTAGCCGGGGTAAGGTCGAACTGCTGTTCCAGTTCCCGGCAGACCTTCATCGAACGCTCGTGTTCGTAGCTGTCGGAAATCGCCCGTCCGGTTTCGTCCACACGGACGGAAACGATATGGACGTGTTCACGTCCGATGTCGTTGTGGCGGTAAACGATATAAGGCTGGTCGCCGAAGCCCATGCGCTGCATATACTGCTCCGCCAATTTTATGAACTGTTCTTCGGTCACGCAATCTTTCGGATCGGGGTTGAGCGAGATGTGCAGGATGGGTTTCTCGGTCTTGCGGTTGGCGGTCAGGTAGTCCCCGAACGAACGGGAAATATGCTCTATCGTGTAGGGACTGTCGCCCGGCGGTTCGATAATCCGGTTGCCGAAAAGCACGTCCGCATGAAGTTCGTCCACCTTGATCTGGTTGTAGGCAAGCACCCCGTACAGGCTGCCGCCGTGTGAAATCTTGGCTATCATCGGACGGGGTATCTGGTTTGAAACTCTTCCGCCAGTGCGGAAATTTGTTTGCTAAGTTCCACCAGCTCGAGGGTGTGCCGTTCCAGTTTATAGAGGAAAGCGAGTGCTTTCTTCTCCGAGAAATTGGATTTGAGCGCACGCACGCATTGGTTGTAATTCACGCCGATGCTGCGGAACTGGGAATGAAAAGAGGTCAGGCGCATGTAGAAATCCTGCGTGCCCTTATCCAGTTTAACGACCTTTATCTCCCTGCCGAAGAGTGCGGAAACGATAAACTCGGCACGGGTTGCTTTGCCGGATTCATCGAAAAGGGCAAGGAAACGGGCGTTGTCTTCGTCACTTAGACGGAACACGTAGCGGTGGCGCATCTTGTCGGTCTTGGGCTTGCGCCCGTGATTGTTGGAATACTTCTTCTGACTATCCATAGTCCTATCAAATTTTAAGTGAAACATGGGTTGAAAACTGCCGTATGCTTACGGCTCTCCCCCGCAAAGGAAAATCCAACTCCGGCGGATTTTGCACCAGCGGGGCAAGGTGGTGGTGAGGCACGGAAAGCGAAGCGAGTGCCGCAGCACACAACTTGCTAATTTCGGTTGAAATTAAAATCCGTCCTACCGGACAGATTGGGGATGCCCTTGTCTGTTGCCGACTGCCGGGGCAGTCCTTCGGGCGGTTACTATTCTTGTTCATTCTCACGGAATTTTGGTTCATGGCTGCAAAGTAACAGCCCTTTTCCCGTCCGGTCATTATGCCTGTATGCGACAAACCTACGGGTGGAAAGACAAGGTGCGACACACTGATAATCAAGCGAATAATCTACCGATATTTTGATATTCCTTTGCGCCGTGGAAGCGGTAAAACGGCTGTTCAACCGGACGGGCAAACGGACGCCCAAACGAGTGGATGATTGGCAAAATGAACAGCCGGACGGATGATGATTTTGCCGGATGAACGGACGGACGAACGGCTAAACGGTTAGCCGGATGAATGGCTAAACAGCTAAACGGTTAAACGGCTAAACAGCCGGATAAACGGTCGGATGAATGAACGAACAAACGGATGATGAACTGACCGGATGAACAAATGGCTGGCTGCACGGCTGACCGATTGAATGACTGAATGACCGATTGACTGATTGAATGAATGAACAGATAACCGATTGCTTAGGCAACCGAATGAATAACTAATTGATTGACGATATGGATAAACAGACTTTGAACGTGGCTTTCGCCACACAAAAGGGCGGTAGCGGGAAAACGGCTATCACGGTGCTGGTGGCAAGTTACCTGCACTACAACTGCGGGTGTCCGCTGGCGGTGATCGACTGCGACTTTCCGCAACACAGCCTTTACGAAATGCGGGAACGGGACAGCCGGGCGGTACTGGAAAACGAGTACCTGAAACGGATGGCATACGAGCAGATGCGTGAACCGGGACGTGCCGCCTATCCGGTACAGAAGTGCCGGGTGGAACGTGCGCCGGACATGGCGGCGGAACTGGCGGGCAATGGAAACTATGACCTGCTGTTCTTCGACCTGCCCGGTACGGTGAACTCGTCGGGCATATTGCGCACCATTGCGCAAATGGATTACATCTTCGCTCCGGTGAGTGCCGACCAAACGGTACTGGAAAGCACGCTCGCCTTTCTGGACGTGTTGCAGCGGATGATGTTAGGCAAGGAAACAAGCCGACTGAAAGGGCTTTACCTCTTTTGGAATCTGGTCGATAAACGGGAAAAGAGCGAACTGTACGGACGGTATGAAAAAGTAATCGCCGGAATGGGGCTGCCGATGCTCACTACCCAGATACCGGACACGAAACGCTTCCGCAAGGAACTGGATGCGGAAAACCGGACAGTGTTCCGCTCCACGCTGTTCGCTCCCGACAAGCGGATGGTTGCGGGCAGCGGAATCCCCGAACTGGCACATGAAATAATATCCATCCTCAAACTATCAGGCTATGAAGAAACAGCAAGCAGATAAGCCCATCGACGAAGAACTGCTTATGCGGATGATGGCGGGCGAAACGGAAAAACCGCAAGGCAACGGTGATGCGCCGGGAACAGAAGAACCGGAACAGGAAACCGAAAAGGGAGAAACTGCCGTGCCTGCGAATAATGTAGCCATTGAAAAAGCACCGGACGGCAAGCGGCGCAAGGCAAAGCAGGCGGTGGACTACGACACGACCTTCCTCAAAGGGATGGATATACCCGCCCGTTACGGGAAGCCCGTGTACGTGCGGCGTGAATACCACGAACGGATCGCCAAAATCTCCATGATGCTGACGGGCGGCAAGGTGTCGCTATCCGCCTACATAGACAATGTGCTGGCGCAACACTTCGAGCAGTACCGGGAAGAAATCGAAGCGGCATACGCCGGAAAGATGGAAAAACTCTTCTAAAGCGGAAAGGAGAAAGGAACATGATACTGAAACTGATACTCTCCGTCCTGCTGCTGTACTACCTCTGTGTACTGTGGAAATATTACCGTACCGATATAGCCGGACTGCTGGGAAAAACGGATGCCGAAGAAGGGACGGACGAACCGGACGAAGAAGCGGAAAAGCCGGGCGAACCGTACACGGTTATCGGCAAAAGCACCTACCGGAACGGACAAACCTACGAGCCGGAAGACAAGCGGGGACACACTGAAAATCAAGCGGATAAAACGGATAATTTCGCATCCGGAACGCCGGAAGGTACTCCGGAAACGGCTACGGGTAACGGCACGGAACAGGCGGAAGAAACTGCTGCGGACGAGGATGCGGATTACTCCGACATCGAGGTAGAACCGGAAGAGGACGAGCCGGAAGAAGAGGGATATGTACCCACGCCGGAAGAGTTGGAAGAGGAAGAAGAACTGGGGGCGTACTATCCCGACAGCAATCCTGACTTTGCCACCGGGTACACCTTCGAGGACTTGAAGATGGTACACAGGGTTATCGCCACGGACGATGCGGACGAGGAAGAGAAACAGCAAGCCCGTGAGGTGCTGCCCGCCGTGATGGGATCGGACGTGTGGGACGAAATGCTGGATGAATTTGAAGGGGCACGGCAGCGTGTCGCCCGACTGATGAATAATAGTAATGTTTAATTTAATCTTAAAAGACAATGACAAAGAAAAGATTCTTTTTGATGGCAGCCTGTGTGATGGCTGCCGCCAGTGCGATGGCGCAAGGTAACGGACAAGCGGGTATCACCGAGGCTACGCAGATGGTGACTTCGTATTTCGATCCGGGAACGAAGTTGATTTACGCCATCGGTGCGGTGGTGGGGTTGATTGGTGGGGTAAAGGTGTACGGGAAGTTCAGCAGCGGTGATCCTGATACGAGCAAGACAGCGGCTTCGTGGTTCGGAGCTTGTATTTTCCTGATTGTCGCCGCTACTATTCTGCGCTCTTTCTTCCTGTAAAAGAAGCGGGTTATGAACTTTGAAATTAACAAGGGGATTGGCAGGAACGTGGAGTTCAAGGGCTTGGAAAGCCAGTATCTTTTCGTGTTCGCCGCCGGGTTGCTTGCCGTGTTCGTGGTGTTCGTTATCCTGTACATGGCGGGCGTGAACCAGTGGGTGTGCATCGGCTTCGGCGTGACTGCGGCTACGCTGCTGGTATGGCTGACGTTCCGGCTCAATGCCAAATACGGCACGCACGGGCTGATGAAAGCCGCCGCCCGGAAACGGCATCCGAGGTATGTATTGAACCGCCTGAAAATTCCCCGATTATTTACCAAAAACAAGAAAGAATGAGAAATGTAATGAAAGCGGCAACGCTGGAAAGCAAGTTTCCGCTATTGGCAGTAGAGAATGGTTGCATCGTGTCAAAAGATGCGGACGTGACGGTAGCCTTCAAGGTGGAGTTGCCGGAACTGTTCACCGTTACCAGTAACGAGTACGAGGCGATACATTCGGCATGGCACAAGGCGGTGAAGGTATTGCCGGACTTCTCCATCGTGCATAAACAGGACTTCTTCATCGAAGAGAAGTACCAGCCGGAAATCGACAAGGACGAGCTTAGTTTTCTAAGCCGGAACTTTGAACGGCACTTTAATGAACGCCCGTTCCTGAACCACTTCTGCTATCTGTTCCTTACCAAGACCACGAAGACGCGCAGCCGTCAGGAAAGCACGTTCAGCACGCTGTGCAAAGGCAAGATTATCCCGAAGGAGATCGAGGACAAGGAAACGGTAACGAAGTTCCTCGAAGCGGTCGGACAGTTCGAGCGGATCATGAACGACAGCGGGTTTATCACGCTCCGCCGCCTGCGGGCGGACGAGATTGTCGGGACGGAAACGACGGCGGGTATCGTGGAGAAGTATTTCGCCCTCTCGCAAAACGATACCACTGTTCTAAAGGATATTTCGCTGAACCCCGAAGAGATGCGGATAGGTGACGACTTCCTTTGCCTGCATACCCTTTCGGACGTAGAGGATCTGCCGGGAAACGTGGGTACGGACAGCCGCTATGAACGGTTATCGACTGACCGTTCGGATTGCAGGCTTTCGTTCGCCGCCCCGGTGGGCGTGTTGCTGACGTGTAACCACGTGTATAACCAGTACATCTTTATCGACGACCATGCGGAGAGCCTGAAACGGTTCGAGCAGACGGCAAGGAATATGCAGTCGCTATCCCGTTACTCCCGTTCCAACCAGATCAACAAGGCTTGGATAGAGGAATACCTGAACGAAGCGCACAGCAAGGGGCTGGTTTCGGTACGCTGCCACTGTAACGTGATGGCATGGTCGGACGACCGGGAAGAACTGAAACACATCAAGAATGACGTGGGCAGCCAGCTTGCCCTTATGGAGTGCAAGCCACGGCATAACACTACGGACGTGCCTACGCTTTTCTGGGCGGGCATACCGGGGAACGAGGGGGATTTTCCTTTCGAGGAAAGTTTCTACACGTTCATCCCGCAAGCCCTGTGCTTCTTCACGGAAGAAACGAATTACAAAAGCTCGTTATCGCCCTTCGGCATCAAGATGGTGGATCGGGTGACGGGCAGACCGCTGCATCTGGATATATCGGACTTGCCGATGAAGAAGGGAGTGATTACCAATCGCAACAAGTTTGTACTTGGGCCGAGTGGTAGCGGAAAATCGTTCTTTATGAATCATTTAGTCAGGCAGTATTACGAACAGAACAGCCATATCGTACTGGTCGATACGGGTAACTCGTATCAAGGTCTGTGCGAAATGATACACCGGAAAACAAAGGGGACGGACGGGATTTATTATACGTATTCGGAAGAGAAGCCGATCAGTTTCAATCCTTTCTTTACAGACGATTACAAGTTCAATGTGGAGAAAAAGGACAGCATAAAAACGCTGTTGCTTACCCTCTGGAAGAGTGAGGACGACAAGATCACGAAAACGGAAAGCGGCGAGCTGGGCAGTGCGGTATCGGCGTATATCAAGAAGATACAGCAAGACCGCAGCATCGTGCCGTGCTTCGATACCTTCTACGAGTATATGCTGAATGATTACCGGGCGGAACTGGAGAAAAGGGACATCAAGGTAAGCCGGGAAGATTTCAATATTGACAACTTCCTGACTACGCTACGGCAGTATTACAAGGGCGGACGGTTCGACTTCCTGCTGAACTCCCGTGAGAATATCGACTTGCTGCACAAACGGTTCATAGTATTTGAAATTGACAGTATAAAGGATAATGCCGAACTTTTCCCGGTGGTGGTAATCATCATCATGGAAGCCTTTATCAATAAGATGCGGCGGTTGAAAGGGATTCGTAAGCTCCTGATTGTGGAAGAAGCGTGGAAGGCTCTTACCACAGAGAATATGGCTAACTATTTGAAATACATGTACAAAACAGTCAGGAAGTATTTCGGTGAGGCGATTGTCGTCACGCAGGAAGTGGACGATATAATATCGTCCACCGTGGTGAAGGAAAGTATCATCAATAACTCGGACTGCAAAATTCTTTTAGACCAGAAAAAGTACATGAACAAGTTTGATGGCATACAGGCGATGCTCGGACTGACGGAGAAGGAGAAAGCGCAGATACTATCCATCAACCTTGCCAACCATCCCGGACGAAAATACAAAGAGGTCTGGATCGGACTGAACGGGGTGCAGTCGGCGGTGTATGCAACGGAAGTTTCGCCCGCCGAATACCTGACGTACACCACCGAAGAGAGCGAGAAAACGGAAGTGTTCAACCTTGCGGAAGAGTTGGGCGGCGACTTGGAGCTTGCCATCAGACGGCTGGCTAATCGGCTGAACGGTTGAACAGCCGGACGGTTGGCTAAACGATTAAACGTTTGGCTGGCTGAATGACTAAACGGCTAAACGTACAAACGGCTGTATGATTGGCTGTATGAATGAATAATCAATTAAAAAAATGAAATCAGTATGAAACGATTGAATTTAATCCTGCTGCTGTCGGCGGTGACGGTGGCATTGGCGTTCGTCATTTCCTGCAAGGAGACGAACACCGGACGGCTGGAAAAGATGCGGGGCGACTGGGTAAGCACGGGCAATAAGCCGCCCTTTACCCTTTCGGAAGAGAACGGACAATACCGGGTAACGGTGATAAAGAAAAGCCATGCGGGAAGTACCCGGACGGAAACGTATCTGATACGGGAAACGGACGGCTACCTCTTTATCGAAACGGGGCTGGCGGTGATGCTGACCTACGACAAGGAGAAAGACCGCATACACCTGTCGCCCGGCGGGGAATATAAACGGAGTAACCATCAATTAAACAAGTAAGAACATGAAACAGATAAAAGCAATGGTCATGGGATTGGCGTGCCTGCTGGCAGCGGGTACGGCTAACGCACAGTGGGTTGTGAGCGATCCGGGAAACTTGGCGCAAGGGATTATCAATACCGTCAAACAGATTGCGCAGACCTCTACAACGGCGAAGAATACGCTGGACGGATTCAAGGAAACGACAAAGATATTTGAACAGGGAAAGCGTTACTATGATGCGCTAAAGGATGTACACGACGTGATAAAGGGCGGCGTGAAGGTAAAGAAAAGCATTGAGATGGTAGCGGATATTTCGGAAATCTATGTGCGGAACTACCAGAAGATGTTGGGCGATCCGAACTATACGCCGGATGAATTGAGTACTATCTCGTTCGGGTACGCAAAGTTGCTAAGCGAGAGTGCGGACGTATTGCAGGATTTGAAAAACGTGGTGAATATTACCGGGATGTCGCTATCGGATGCGGAACGGCTGGCAATCATCGATCAGAGCTATAAGCGGTTACTGGAATACCGTAATCTGGTGCAGTACTACACGAACAAGAATATCTCGGTAAGTTACCTGCGGGCGAAAAAGAAAAACGATACCGACCGGGTGATGGCGTTGTACGGCTCGGCGGACGAACGCTATTGGTGAGAACGGATTCCTATACATATATATAAATAAGGTAAGACGATGTTATTATCAATAGACTTTGAAAACCTGCATCAGATATTGCACACGCTGTATCAGGAAATGATGCCGCTATGCTCGAATTTGACGGGCGTAGCCAAAGGGATAGCCGGGTTGGGTGCGCTGTTCTATGTTGCCGCCAAAGTGTGGCAAGCCCTTGCCCGTGCCGAACCTATCGACGTGTACCCGTTGCTCCGCCCGTTCGCCATCGGGCTGTGTATCATGTTCTTCCCGACCTTCGTACTGGGTACGATCAACACGGTTCTCTCTCCCGTGGTGAAAGGCTGCCACGGGATGCTGGAAACGCAGACCTTCGACATGAACAAGTACCGGGAACAGAAGGACAAGCTGGAATTTGAGGCGAACAAGCGGAATCCGGAAACGGCGTACCTCGTGGATAAGGAAGAGTTCGACAAGAAACTGGATGAACTCGGATGGTCGGCGGGCGACCTGATTACGATGGGCGGGATGTACATAGACCGGGCGGAGTACCGGATGAAACAGAATATACGCAGGTGGTTTCAGGAACTCTTGGAACTGCTGTTCCAGTCCGCCGGGCTGGTGATAGACACGATACGGACGTTCTTTCTGATCGTCCTCTCCATCTTAGGGCCTATCGCCTTTGCGATAAGCGTCTATGATGGATTCCAAAGCACCCTGACGCAATGGATCACCCGGTATATCTCCGTCTATATGTGGCTGCCCGTGAGCGATCTGTTCAGCTCGGTGCTGGCAAGGATTCAGGTGTTGATGCTCACCAAGGACATAGAGGCGATGAGTGATCCCACCTTTATACCGGACAGCAGCAATACGGTGTACATGGTATTCCTGATTATCGGGATATTCGGGTACTTCACGATACCGACCGTTGCGAACTGGATCATCATGGCGGGCGGCGTAAGCGGTGCGAACCGTGCGATGAACACGACTGCCGCCAAAGCGGGGAATGTTGCCGCTGCCGGGGCGGGTGCTGCCGTGGGGAATGTTGCCGGAAAACTTATCAAGTAACTAAAAAATCAAGAAAGGAAATGGAATTTAAAAGTTTGAAGAATATTGAAACGAGTTTCAGGCAGATACGTTTGTTTGCGCTGGTGTTCATCTGCCTGTGTGCGGTGGTGACGGGCTTTGCGCTCTGGAAGTCGTACAGCTTTGCCGAAGCGCAACGGCAGAAGATTTATGTACTGGATAACGGTAAGTCACTGATGCTGGCACTCTCGCAGGACGTGCAGCAGAACCGCCCGGTGGAAGCACGGGAACACGTGCGCAGGTTTCATGAGTTGTTTTTCACGCTCTCGCCGGACAAGTCGGCTATCGAGGGCAATATCAAACGCTCGCTGATGCTGGCGGACAAGAGCGCATTTAACTACTACAAAGACCTCTCGGAAAAGGGGTACTATAACCGGGTGATCAGCGGGAACATCAACCAGATGGTACAGATTGACAGCGTGCGGTGTGACTTTGACAAGTACCCGTACAACGTGCGGACGTTCGCCCGCCAGATTATCCTCCGTGAAAGCTCGGTGACGGAAAGAAGCCTTGTTACCCGCTGCCGGTTGTTGGATGCCGTAAGGAGTGACAACAACCCGCAGGGGTTCATCATCGAGGGCTTCGAGATTACCGAGAACAAGGACTTGCAAACCATCAAACGCTAACGGCATGGTCGGAAAATTTATGGCGAAGGTCATTGCTGAAATACAGGACTGGGCGGACGTAAAACTCCGCCGCCTGTGCGGGCGTATCACGCCGGATCAGCGGGTGGTGGTTATCCTTGTGATGTTCGTGGTGTTCGGCGGGTTGTCGGTGTACATGACCGTCGCAGCCATCTACAACATCGGAAAAAGTGACGGTCGGGAACTGGGGATAGAGCATATCGACCAAATCCGGCTAAAGAATGACAGTATAATCAATCCTTTTAACAACCAGTAAATCATGGAAGAACAGAATCAGGAAAAAGAAACGGTAACGCAGCACGTAACGGTGACGGATGCCGCAGCCCCGGACACGGGGAAAGGGGACAAAGAAAGGAAAGGCGGCGGGAAGGACAAGAAAGCCGCCAGAGAACTGACTCCGAAACAGATGCAGCAGCGGAAAAAGCTGTTGGTGTACCCGTTGATGGGCTTGCTGTTTTTGGGTAGTATGTGGCTGATCTTCGCACCTTCGGACAAGAAGGACGAAGGCGGGGAAACGGTCGGGGCGTTCAACGCCGATATTCCGCTGCCGGAGAATGACGGGATTATCGGCGACAAGCGGAAAGCCTATGAGCAGGCACAGGTAGAAAAGAAGCAGGCGGACAAGGTACGCTCGTTGCAGGATTTCGCTTTTGCGGCTGATAACGGGACGGACGAGGTGGAAATGGAACTGCCGGACAGCGAGCCGGAACGGGAGCCGTTCAGGGACTATTCGGGTTCGTCACGGGGAAAGGGCGTGAACTCTTCGACGGTTGCCTACCGGGACATCAACCGACAACTCGGCACGTTCTACGAAACGCCGAAGGTGGACGAGGAAAAGGAAGAACTGAAACGTCAGGTGGAAGAACTGACCGCCCGGCTGGATGCGCAGCAGGGACAGGCGGGCGGCATAGACGAGCAAGTCGCCCTGATGGAAAAGAGCTACGAACTTGCCGCCAAGTACATGGGACAGAACGGGCAGGCAGGACAAAATGGTGCGATCGTGCAAGTTCCCGTTACCGGACAGAATACCGGACAAGGGATGGGAAAGCCCGTCGTTGCGGTACAGGCGGCACGGCAGCAAACGGTGTCGGGGCTGCAACAGCCGATGAGCGATGCGGAGTTCATGCGGGCGTACAGCCAGCCGAGAAACTACGGGTTCAATACGGCGGTCGGCAGCGGGTACGCTATGGGAAAGAATACGATACGGGCGTGCATCCACCAAGACCAGACGATTATGGACGGACAGACGGTGAAGCTCCGGCTGCTCGAACCTTTGCAGGCGGGTGGTCTGATTATTCCACGTAACACGGTGGTTTCCGGTACGGGAAAAGTACAGGGGGAACGGCTGGATATTGTAGTATCGTCTATCCATTACCGGGGAAACATACTTCCCGTTGAGTTGGCTGTATATGATAATGAGGGAATGAAAGGGTTATCCATAGAAACTTCACTGGAACGGGAAGCGGCGAAGGAAGCAATGGCGAATATCGGTAGCGGATTGGGAACGAGCATTTCGTTCGCACAGAGTGCCGGGCAGCAGGTGGCAATGGATATTACAAGGGGGCTGATGCAGGGCGGCAGCCAGTACCTTGCCAAGAAATTCCGCACGGTCAAGGTACACTTGAAAGCAGGTAATCCCCTGATGCTGTATGCTAAACAGCAATAACGGATAAACAGATTATAAAACCATTAAAAAGAAAAGACAATGAAAAAGATTTTTGGATTGGTAGCCCTCGTTATGGGCGCAATAATGTGTGTGAACGCACAAGTGAATGATACGATACAAACAGTTGCGGGTAATGACCTGTATCAAGGGATTACGCAAAAGTTACCCTATCGACAGATGGTTACTCCGTTCGGGGTACAGGTGACGTTTGCAAAAACGGTACATATCATATTCCCATCGGCGGTGAAGTACGTGGACTTGGGTAGTAACTGGATTATTGCCGGAAAAGCGGACGGGGCGGAGAACGTGATCCGGGTGAAGGCTACGACCGAAGGGTTTCCGGGGGAAACGAATTTCTCGGTGATTTGTGAGGATGGGAGTTTCTATTCATTTAATGCGAAGTATGTGCATGAGCCGGAAATGCTGAACATCGAAATGAAGGACTTTTTAGAGAATGAGGACACAACGGACTTTTCGCATACCCGCATGAATATCTATTTCCGTGAATTGGGCAGCGAAAGCCCGCTGCTGGTGAAGCTGATTATGCAAAGCATCTATAAGGCGGACAAGCGGGAAATCAAGCATCTGGGTTGCAAACGCTTCGGGGTGCAGTTTCTTTTGAAATCCATCCACTCGCATAACGGGCTGTTCTATTTCCATACGGAAACGAGGAACAGGTCGAACGTAGCTTTCAACACGGACTTTATCAAGTTCAAGATTGTGGATAAGAAAGTGCCGAAGCGCACCGCCATTCAGGAACGGGCGATAGATCCGGTACGCAGCTATAACGAGGTGCTGGTAACGAACGGGAAAAGCAATGTGCGCACGGTATATGTCGTTCCGCAGTTCACCATACCGGACGACAAGATTCTGGTTATCGAACTGTTCGAGAAGAACGGCGGCAGGCATCAGACGATACGGGTGGAGAACGCCGACCTTGTGGCGGCGAAAGTGATTAACGAACTGAAAATCAAATAAAGGGTATGAAAAGGGTATTGTTGATTATCATGCTCTTTGGGGTGTGCCTGCATTTTAACCAGGCACACGCCCAGAGATGCCTGCCCGGAATGAGGGGAATACAGTTCACGGGCGGACTTTCGGACGATCTGCGCTGGAAAAACGGCAACGGTTTCGGCTATCATACCGGGATAGCGATAAGCACTTACACGAGGAACGCCCATCATTGGGTGGTCGGTGCGGAGTATCTGGAAAAGCGGTACGGCTACCGGGGCAGCCTTTATCCGGTCAGCCAGTTCACGGGGGAAGGCGGGTATTACCTGAACTTCCTTTCGGACAGGAAGAAGACATTTTTTGCGGCACTGGGATTGTCCGCCCTTGCCGGGTATGAGACGGTGAACTGGGGCGAACAGATGATGCCGGACGGTTCACGGCTGACGGACGGAGATAATTTCATTTACGGGGGTGCGCTGACGCTGGAATTGTCCGCATACCTGACGGACAGGATTGTCTTGCTGGTAAACGGACGGCAAAGGATGCTGTTCGGGGGCGATTGTGGAAAATTCCACTCGCAGCTCGGTATGGGTGTCCGGTTTATGATTCGATAATAACTAATTGATTGCAAAGTATATGAAGAAGATAATTTATCAAATGCTCGTGGGCTGCTACATAGTGGCCGCCCTCGTGCTTGTGTGTGCCTGTAATAGCCAGTTGGATATTCAGACGAGATACCCGTTTACGGTGGAGACGATGCCCGTCCCGAAAAAGCTGAAGGTGAACGAAACGGCGGAAATCCGCTGTGAACTCAAACGGGATGGACGTTGGGAAGATACGGAGTACACGATTCGCTGGTTCCTGTATGACGGGAAAGGCACGCTTAAACTGGATGATGGCACGGTGCTGTTGCCGAATGACCGTTACCCGCTGGAGAAAGAAACGTTCCGGCTGTATTTTACTTCGCAGTCGGACGATCAGAGCAGTTTGAAGGTGTGGGTGGAAGATTCGTTCGGGCAGACGGTGGAACTGGAGCTAAGTTTTAATAATGATAATTCGGAAGAATGACTAAAAAGGTAAACAATGAAAGAGAATACAGTTCCGGGGGTGTATCTTCTTAATATTGATATGGGGTGCGAACAGGCGAAAGAGGAATTTAAGCGGATGGGATTTACAGACGGGGAAAAGCAGGACTTTCAACGGTTTACTCCGCAAGCCTTGTCCGTAACTCCGCTTTGGCTGGTTTGGCACGGGACGATACACAACGGCAATATGTTGCTGAAAAGTGATGAAGAACTGATACCGTTGGGTATCAGTTCAAAAACAGAGCTTCCTATCCGCAGGTTGAGTGAAATAGTCCGGGAATATAGCCATAGAACGGGAAAGTATCAGGGCGAAACGGAGAACGGGGATTATTCTCTGGAAAGTTTGTGCCGGTTTGAACGCACGAGTGAGAAGTGCATGGCTGCCGTCCGGCAAGACGGCTGGGAACTGGCACACGTGCCGGAAGAGGTGAAAACACCGGAAATGTGCCGTCTTGCACTTGATAACAGTGCTGATTTGGCTTATGAAAACTTGGAACTGTTGCACTACGTGCCGTTCCCGGATATTAGTCTGGAATATATCAAGGCGAATAACGGGTGCGGCGATGTTGAACTGCCGGAAATATTGAGTGCCCTTGCACCGGGAGTCATTGACAGCCGGATAGCGGACTATGCCATTGAACAGGACGGACGGTGTTTGGGTGTGCTGCCCGCCCATCTGCAAACCGTGGAACGGGCTGAAAAGGCGGTAAAGGAAGCAGGTACGGAAGCCCTTGCGGGCGAAAAGGTACGTGCGGAACTGAAAACGGAAGGGTTGTACCGGAAATGTGCGGAACATAGCTGGATGTCATTCGCACTGCTTCCGAAAACGGAGCGTTCGCCGGAAATCTGCCTGCTGGCAGCAAAACTCTATCCCCAAGAAACAGCCCAACGTCCGGACTTGATACCGGAAAGCGTGAAAAACGGGTGCAACGTGTATTCGCTCTGCAAAATGATGGAAGCACGGACAGGGGAAAAGTTCACGTACCAACAGATGACGGACTTCTACAACGGGAAGCCGCTGAACGTGCGCCGGATGGAAACGCCGGACGGGGTACAGAAAGACAAGGCGGTGAAGTTCGATAAGGAGAAACAGGACTTTTCTTTCTCGGCTATCCGGCAGGAACGGAAAAAAGGATTGCGAATGTGATATGAGCCGACAATACAAAATAGTGAGAAAGCATCTTTCGGGATGCTTTTTTTGTATGTGCAACAATGAAAAATACAGTAAACGTCGTGTTTTTTGAAAATCTTATCTTATATTTGGCAAAAGATGCCAGACAAAGCCGTTTGACAACTATCATAGTATTGGTAGCTACCACCTTAGCTGGAGTGGGATATTATTTGTATTATGCGGAATTGGGCAGATTACAAGTACATGATACAAATGAAGACTTTCTTTATCTATTTTGTTTGTTCCAAAGTTTGCTATTCATCTACTTACTTTTGGTAACAGGTATTTCGCATTTCATAAAGGTAAAATAGAACTGATGCATACAAAGTACTTAAATATGGAATTTAAAAAAAAGGAATGGTCTGTTTTATTAAGGATATGGTTAGGGATTTTTTGTTCCAGCCTATTATGTAATTGGGGGATTCTATGGTTGATTACTCAAAATACAATCAAATCTCCACACGATGATACTTGGAAAGGAATACTATTTGTTTTGAATACTTTTGGAGTATTGTTATTATCTATCGGTTCTTCCACCCTATTCCTAAATTGTTTAGAGAAAGTTAGACATAATAAATTGTATAGTTTCTTATCTTTCTTTCTTGTGCCCATATTGATGGTTCTGTGGGATGTCTCGAAGAGAATGTCAAGAGGGCAAAGTATTTCGGAAATAACAGTTTGGTACCCTATCGTAGTTCCTTTTATTCTCTGTTTGTCAATAGGCTATATATTATTTAGCTATAGAAAGGTGTGAATACACCGTTTGCAGATGAATAAACAGCCGATATAGAATACAATAAATAAAATTATGGTCGTCACAATGGTTCTTTGCTACTTTACTTTCCCGCCACAGCTCACGGAAGACACAATACCTTTCTTCATATTAAGCATAAGTGTCACACTTAAAATACCTGTTGGTTTAAGTGGATAACAAATTCTAATGCTCATACCCGACGGATTACAAATCCACCGGGACGGGAACTAAAAATAATAACCTAATCAGATATGTTATTACTTGAAAATTCAAATTTTTTATCTAGTTTCATTTCAATGTCAAAATTCACTAACTTATTGAATAATTCTTTGAGAAGTTCAAAATCTTGAGGATTATTTTGTGCAAAAAACTCTGTATTAATCCATTTTATTTTAAAAGGTCTCTCTACTCCTGTGGTAAGAAAATCCCATAAAGCATATGCATTTTTACCCAATAAATACCCGTCATTTAATTGTTCATAAATATAATTATAAACTTCTGTGGGTGTCTTCTGTTCTTTTCCGTTCAATATTATTGTTTTCATAAAAAATATTTATTCACACTTCCACCGACCTAATCTTTCAACGGTTTCATAATGGTTGGAAGTAATATATGTTAATCCATCATTCTCATACTGCCCCTGATAGCGGACAATCACTCAAAGAACACCCAGCAAATGTAAGCACTTTCCCATAAATAACCAACGAACAATCCCATGATTTATTTCTTTGCTCATCATATAACTGGATAGGAATTGTGGGGGGAAGAGATTGGATAGTAAAAATAGGATAGAAAGAGGAGCTATATCTTCGGATGTAGCCTTTTCTTTGTTATAAATGTGGCTACATGGTTCTTTGCTACTTTACTTTCCCGCCACAGCTCACGAAGAAAGTAGTGAAAAAATCCGGTTGAAAGAGTGGTTTCTTTGCTTCTTGTCTTTTCCGTTACGGCTCACGAAAGAAAGAAGTCCGGCAAAATATCCGGTAAAAAACAAAGGGCAGTAAAAAAAGAAGTCCGGGCGGATCGCTACCCGTCCCGAACTTCCGGCGATGAAACAAAAGAGTAGAAAGAAAGTAGCGGGCGGATTTCTCCGCCCTTACTCTCTGTTGGGTTAGGCTGCAATCCCTTCGGGTTGCGGTTGTTCTTCGGGTTGGGTGATTTCATGCCCTTTTGCATTTGTCTTTTCCTGTACCAAAAGAACGGCTTTGCGTTCCTCGATGCGTTGGTGTCGTTTCTCGTAAACTTCGTTATATCCGCTTTCGATGGCTGAAAGTTCTTCGGGCATGTGCTTACGGGCGAAATCAAGTAAAAGGGATGCTTCGGTATTGTTGCCGTATGCGCTTCGGAAATTGGCTATCAGATAATCCCTGCGGATAATGGTCTTTATCCTAACGGTGAGATTTTCCACGATATTCATTTTATCCTCGTCCGTGAGGTAGTGTTTCCCTTCTTCGGTGATACCTACGGCTGCAAAATGTTCGCTCCGCAAATTGGAGAGCATGAAGAAATAAAGTATCTTTTCCTCGTCCGCACTGAACTTGCCGCCCGTTATGTCGGCTTCCATTATCTGCCGTTTGGTATCTTCAACCGTCTTTTCTACGGCTATCTCCTTGTTACGCTCGTCCTGCTTCTCCAACTTCTGAACGGGTGAAAGGGTGGCTTCGGTGGGCGTTCCGTCCGCTTCGGTTACGTTCTCCACATAACAGAAAGTAATCTCCTGTTTCCCTATCTTGGCGTAAACGGTGATTTCTCCGGCTTCGCTCCGTCCTGTGATTTCTTCCTCTTTCTCCATGTAGTCCGCCCATTGCTGCTCGTAACGGGTACGGGCTTCCTCGTAACGTTCGGGGTTGTTGAAATTTTCCTCTTTGGGTTCTTGGGGGCTGACGGGGAAAGCGGTGTACGCTGCAAGGCTTTCAACCTCGTAACCTAAAGCGATTAACCGTTCTATTACTGTTTCGTTGGTGCTGTAACGGTCACGGCAAAGGGAAACATTGGGCTGTTGTCGTATGATTTGGACGGCTCTCTCCATGAGGAAAGATGCGTTCATTTCAGCCAGACAAGTGCGGTTGGCGCAATGTCCGCAGCCTCCATCGGCAAATAAAAGCAGGTTGTTCGTATTGTAGGCGCACGTTGCACACTCGGTCTTGTCAAAGGAGTAATACCGCAAGTCGGTGGTATAGTTACTTTCTATCCGTTTGGCAACATCGGCAGCTTTCAGCCCCCGCCAACTGTTGTAGTTGTTCCCGTCTTGCAAATGTTTCTCGTACACTTCACGCTGTATATCTTCCCCGTAACGGCAGATTTCGGCTGCTACGCTGATGGTGATTTCGTCCGTTTCCAACAGTGTAGCGATTTCGGGGATTAGGACGGTGAACTTTAGACGTGTGCGGATATAGTTCTCGTTCTTGCCGAAACGTACCGCCAACGTTTCTACGGTGTGCCTTCCCGTTTCAATCATGCGCTGGTAGGCGTTGGCTTCCTCGATGGGTGTCACGTCCTCACGCTGCAAGTTCTCGGCTATGGCTGCATCTTCGGCTGCATCGTCCGTCAGTTCCGAAACAATGACGGGTATCTGTTCCATTTCCGCAATGACGGATGCACGGTATCTGCGTTCACCGAAAACAATCTCGTAACGGTCTGTGTCGGCTATCGGGCGCACGGTGATAGGCTGTAAAACTCCCTGCTGTTTGATGCTTTCCGCCAGTTCATACAGGGCGGGTTCGCTGAAATATTTACGGGGGTTAAAACTGCTCGGCTGAATGTCTGCCAATGATACCAATGTGATGTTTTTCTCTGCTGCTGATTGATTTACTGTTGCTTTCATAATTCTGTTATTTTTAAGTTGATTAAAATTCTGTTTGATAAAATGGTTTCTTTGCTATCTTTCTTTCACCGCTCCGGCTCACCGAAAGAAAGTAGCGGGCGGACTGCTCCGCCCTTGTGAGCCTTATTTGCGGTTATAGCATACGTTCTGAAACTCTATTTTCCGTTCTATCGCATGGCGTAACGTGTAGGCAGTTCCGCCCGTTGGGGTGCTGTCGTAAAAGACTACGAGATAAGCGGAATTATCCAACAGGTAGTTGTTACGTCGCAAGAAACAACGGTCTGAATATTCATCCTGTAATAGTATCACCTCGTCCGCTTGGGCTAAAATAGCGTTATAACGCTGTTTGTCGGCTTGGGTGTATCGGTCTGCCTGTCCTTTGAACGGAAGTACACATTTTAGCTGAATGTAAGGAAACGTCTTTTTTGCGTTCAGAACTTCCTCGGCTGCAATAAGGTCGAAGCCGTCCGCCATGCCCGATAAAAACGTATGATAGTCACGTTTGCAAAGTTCGGTTATCGCTGTATAGGTGTCGAATCCTATATCTATGAGCCGTTTTTGTGTGTCGGGACTGTTCCTTGTCATTCTCTCGGCTCGGTGTCCCGAAAAAGAAACGGTCTTTTCCCTTAGCCAAAAATCACGCTCGGCACGGCATTGTACCAACGTCCTGCGTAGGGTTGTAAACTCCTGCCCGTTGGTGTGGCGGTACTTGTAATCGAAGTATATTTCGCCCCGAAATGCTCCCAAACAGCATTGTATATAAGTCTCTTCGCCAAAAAGTTTGGTTTCGGCTGTTCCGCTCTTGATGAATGTCTTTGTTTCCATATTGGTATATTTTAAAAGATTAAAAGAATGATTATCAGCACAAAAACGATACCCACAAACAACCGCCAAACAAGGGCGAGAATAAACCGTGCCACGAAGTAAAACAGGAGTACGGCAAAGAATAAGGCGAAAAACTGCCCTGCGGTGGTGGTGAAAAAGTAAATCACCACAGACCAAAGGATTAGGCGGTATATCAGTTTGTAAATGAGTATCGTTTTCATTCTTTTGGGGTGTTATGGGCGGATTGCTCCGCCCTTGTTGTTTAATAGTTTCCTTTCGGGAAAAACTGGTTGTCAGCCATTAACCGAAATTTGTTATAGTCAGTCGTACCGCAATAACTAAGGGATAAATCGTAAGAAAGGTGTCCGTTCTCTATGTAGAAAGTGAAACATAAGCCATTACGGGTAATAGTTCCTTTTGAATGGTCTTTGGCTTCCCATCTTATGGATTCGTTCTCAATAGATTTAAGGAAATCGGCTACTTTCTGCGCATTTTCCGCTTCTTCTTCCGCTACTTGGTTGTATATCAGAGTATAGTAATTTATCCAGTCGTTCACTTTCTTGGCGGTGAACGTACCGATATTACACGGCTTTTCATATTGGTTGGTTATCCTCTCGATGTCGTAGCGATTGACGTTCGTAAAGTGTTCCATATCGGGGACAATCTTATATTTGTTTTCTTTGAGTATCTTGTTCAAATGAAAACGGATGCCGTTTTGTGTGAACTCGATTTGAATACCGTAAAATTCGGGATATTGACCGCCTATCACACGATAGCCGTATTCCGCACCGGGTATAAACTTTCGTACTTCCTGCATGACGGGAAACAGGGCTTTCTTTGCCTGTTCCGCTCTATCCGTGAATAATCCTTTTGCGTTAAACTCGTTAAATTCTTTTTCTGATAATGTTTTCATCGTCTTATGTTTTTTGCGGGTGGATTGCTCCACCCCTTTGTTAATACTCTTGTTCCTGTTTTCCGTTAGGCTGCAACGGGTTCGTTTATCGGCTCTGTTACCCTTTCCGTTATCATCTTTGCAGCCTTGTTCACATCGCCCAATATATCAATCAGAAAGGCGGGTTCTTGCTTTAGTTTGGTAAGCCAGTGTTTCAGATAGGCTGCGTTGTTGTCCTGCGGTGTGGTGGCGATACCGAAGAAAGCACCGCAAAGGGCGGATGTGAGTTCGGCTACAAGTTCCTCACGGGCATACAACTCGTCACCGAAAAAGCTGCCGAACGTGCGGTTTAGGCGTTGGGGGTTGCCTGTGCTGTGTGCCATTTCGTGCAAAAGTGTTCCGTAAAATTCCACTCCCTGCGGGAACTGCTCTTTTTCGGGGCAAACGATATAATCGGTTGCGGGTACATAGAAAGCACTGTCGGAATACTTTACTTTGATAGGGCAATACCAATTTTGCATATATATCAACTCGTCCAACATTTCGCACTCAATACCGTCCGAATGGTTTTCGGGCTGTTCGCCCTGTTTCATCTTGGCGAAACGTTCGGGGTACTTCTCCGCAAAATTGGTTTGGTCGAGGTTGAACACATTGTAATATTTCATTTGGGGTATTACCTTGTATTCGTCCTTTTCCGCTTTGGATAGCTTGCAATATTCCTCGTAGGGGATGGACTTGTTACTTTCCTTGTGTACCACGAACTTGAACCAATAGTAAACGGGGAACGAGCGTGCGCCCTTGTTTATGCTCACTTCTTCGGTTTTGGCTTGGTTGAATGTAAGGAACACGGGCAAAGTGAATTTCATAAACTCGGTGTAAAACAGCAGCATTAAGATGTTACCGCCATTGTAAACCGTTCCTCTTAGATTGCGGGGAAAACCGTGTTTAAGGCTCGTTATCCACGGTTTTTGCCAGTCGCTTTTCAGACTTTCGATTTTCTTGATAAGTAAATCGGTGAACACGGGAGAAATTTTCTCGATGGTGTTGTTCGTTGTCGTTGCCATAACTTTACGCTTTAAAATTGTTACTACTTGTTTTTGTTATCATCGCTTGCCGCCCCAACCAAATTTTTTCCCTTTGGCTGATTGGGAAGAACATTGACAATAATCAAGAGCGGAAAGGGGGAATTGCAATTATCTGAAAAAATGGTAAATACTACCCGCAGGGTGGAGATTTGGCATTTTTTGCGGATTTGCTTTCTCCCCCGCCTACCTTCGTCAATGTTTTCCCAATCAGCCCTAAGGGGGAAAATTCACCCCTTCAGTAAATTGAATGAGTGATAGATTACTTATCGGTACAAGTCGGGAAAGTGCTATTATGAAAGCCGGAAAGTTCCGTTTCCGGGAAAGGAAAAGAAATATAGGTTGGTAATGCGGGGTGGAAAGACAACTCTTTGGCGTGGGGGATTCTTCTTTTGCCGATTTATCGGATTAGAAAGAAGGGTACACCACGACAATGTGTTGTGCGGGTTGGCGAGGTTCTTTTCGTCCTGTTTACGGTAAACGGACAGAGCAATCAGCTATCCGGCTTTTGCGGATGGCCGTGCGATGGCAGTGGCGGAAACGGGCGGAAAGTTCCGCAGACAAAGGGTTATCCTTTCAGTCACGGCAAAGCCCAAAGAAGAAAATAACGGTTGAAAAAACGGGTAAGACAATAAGGGGCTGCCGGGACAAACATCAGGGAACTTATTTGAACGGGATGGCGCACGGAAAGTTTCGCACGTAGGCGAAGCTCCGAGTGACAGCACGGGCGAATGTGTTCCGTTTGTCCTTTCCGGCTTTGCGTACATTTTCGGGCATGGAGCTTGCCGGAGTGCTTGAAGGTGTACGGGAAGCCGGAACAGACCTATACCGCTGACGGGTGGGCGGGAATAAATGGAAACAGCCGTCCAATAAATTATGCAAACTGTGTGAGGGTTTGGAAATAAAATTCTTATATTTGAGGCAGAAGAGAATAAAAAGGAAGGATTGAATATTATAGGCGGTTGCCCATCAAAGAAATAAACATATATGTTCGCAATCATAAAAAGATACAAGAAAACATCCATTGTGGTATTTATCGCATTGTCGGTCTGGCTGTATCAGGAATTTCGACCAACTATCATTTTTCATACTCCACAAGAAAGTAAATACTTGGGGAAAGTATCCACGTTTAGCGGAAGTATTGACAAATTGTATATAAAAAATCATATTTCACAATATAGGTTGCCGCATATTTGGAACTGGAAAGAAGATGATGAAATAGCCATCTTCACCCGCAATTATGGTGACTTGTTGAAGAAAAAGGATATTGATTTCTGGAGATTGGATGTGTATCTGGACGAAGAGGGAAATTATATAAGGCATACCGAAAGAAAATACTTCCGGCTTCATGCAGAATAAGGTCAAAGCCATACTGATAACTATCGGTATATTGCCATTTCCGGAGATCCGTTACAGACTATGCTTGCGCAAGCGGTTTCACGGGAGAGTTTTGCCTGCCTTTTACGTTAGGGATTGCAGGGGAAAGCCCACAGCTCCGGCGAGGACTTGTAACGGAAAGCCCGACCGTTTACGGGAACGCCCAAAGAATATCCCTACCACATATCATGGGACATCGTATTATCTCCACCTTATTTACCCGTCATTATTCCTGTTCGTCCTCAAAAGCGATGGTCTTGGCAAGGAACAGACCGATTACAAACTTCGCTCCATGTTCGATCAATTTGCGGCGTGTCTGTATGAATCCTTCGCCAGTTGTCAGTAGATCATCAATCAACAGAACACATTTGTCCTTGATATATTCAGGATGAAATTGCAGGTTGGCGGTCTTGTCCTGCCCGTGCGTGCCTTTGAGTTGGGGACGGTCGGCGGTGAGCGTGATAGCCCCGTAGCCATCGGCTACTCCGATGTCCGCCGACAGTTTCCGGCAAAACTCTTCGTAACGGATGCGGTTCTTATCACGGGTGGATGCGGGAATAGGAACGAGTACGGCACGGTGCTTGTTCTCCTGAATGGCACGGATTCGGCTGATAGCGATGGAAAAGAGTTTGACGGCAAGGTCGGTTTCGTGACCGGACTTGAACTTGAAAATAAGGTTGGAAACCTTCTTGCCCTCAAAGGTGATCTTGTCGTTGCGCCGGACAGGGCAATAATCATAGAGGTAGAGGCACAGGCTACCGTCCAGACGGAAAAAGCCCTGAAAGCGGTTATCCAGCGGGTAAAAGGCTTTGCGGAAATCGTTCAGGAAGGTAAAGACAAGAATATTGTTCCAGAAACGGGCTTCGTCCTCGCTGCCGGACTTCAAATAGTACATAAAGCCTGCCAGATGCCCGCTTTCGTACAAGCCCATGCCGATAGTCAGCCTTTCGTTGAAACAGGTCTGATTGACGATATACCATCCGTAAGACGCAAACTGCCGTTCGTAATCGGAACGGGTTTCGAGCAGGAAATAGAATTTGCCGTCGTCCTCGAAACGGATCACGTACTCGCACCGAAGGGCGACCTTACATAAAATGCGGTTTTCTTCCTCGAAAGTTTCGGGGATGGCAAGAAAGGTGTATTGTGCTACAAATATAGGGCGTTCCATAGTTAAACGTGTTTGTTCGTTTGCAAAGGAATGGATTCCCGGAGAACCGACCAATTAAAAACGGAAAAAATATGCAGGCTGCAAGAAAATATGTTGCCCTTTGCTTCGTTTTGCACCGTTTCGGACACGACAAAGCTACAAGCGTGGAGCAAAACACGGACAAGCGGTACATAAACGCACCGGGGCATCCGTAACAGTCTGTATATTTGCGGGAAACAGTAAATTATCGGATATGGAAATAGTGACTATTGAGAAGAAAACCTTTGAGGAAATGAAAGAGAAGTTCAATCGGTTCAGCGAGCATTTACAACAGTTGTGTTCACGATACCGCCCGCCGGAAAAGATGAACTGGCTGGATAATGCGGATGTGTGCGAGAAACTGAACGTGAGCAAACGGACATTGCAGACGTACCGTGACAGTGGAAAGCTGGCATACAGCCAGATAAACCATAAGTTGTATTACAGGCTGGAAGATGTGGAAGCGTTCTTAACGGCAATGAGCAAGGAACTGATAGAGGATGAATGATATGGAAGTGATAACAAAGGACATGGAAGAGGTAAAGGCGTACTTCGAAGCTCTGGAACGGGGCACGAAGTACGTGGATAACGTAACGGCGAACTTTCACCCGGTGATGAACGGCGAGGTGTACCTGACGGGGGAAGAGGTATGTAGGATATTGCATATCACTACCCGTACCTTGCAGGATTACCGGGCGCAACGGATTATCCCGTTCATTTCGCTGCCGGGCAAAACGCTGTACCGACAATCGGACTTGTTGCGTATGCTGGAAGAGAACTATGTGCAGATGAAGCAAAAGAGCAAACGAAGGAAAAGCTCTACTTAACTTTTGGGTACGGTGCATGGGTAAATGCAGCAAAGGCAGGAGTTCCACCGGGGAGTTCCTGCCTTTGCCGTATTTTGCCTTGCTGGATGGGATTCAGGCGGTTTCACGCATGGCGACTGCCTGCTTCTTGACCTTCTTTTGTGTCTTGTCAAGGACTTTCTTCTGCATGGCTGCAAGGTTGCCGGAGATCGAACGGAAATCGGAGCTTACCATCTTGTTGGTCACTTCGGCGTATATTTGGGTGGTGCTGATATGCTTGTGACCGAGTATCTTTGAAAGTGCCTCAATCGTACCACCGTTGCAGAGATAGACCGTCGTTGCGAAGGTATGCCTCGAAAGGTGGAAGGTGACTTCCTTGTTGATTTTGCAAACGGCGGCTATCTTTTTAAGGTAGTCGTTGCAAGTGCCGTTGCCCGGCATGGGAAACACGAAATCATCTTTGGCAAGCCCCTTGTAGCGTTCGATCAGTTCTTTGGCAATCTCCATCAGGGGGACGTTGCTCGATACTTTGGTCTTTGTCCTGCGGGTAATAATCCATTCTTCGCCGTCGAAATCCATGCGCTGGATTTTGTCATAGGTAAGTGTCTTTATATCTATGTAGCTCAATCCGGTAAAGCAGCCGAATAGAAACATATCACGGACAAGGTTTGTCTGTTTATCCACAAACACGGTATTGGCTATCAGTTTCAGTTCTTCTTCCGTGAGGTAGCCCCGGTCGGTTTCCTGCATTTCAAGGCTGTACTCGCTGAACGGATCGGTGCGGATAATTCCCCTGCGCCAAGCCTTGTCGGTAAGGCTGAGTATGGGCATGGTGTAAATCCAGAGGGTGTTTGCGCTCAATCCCTTTTCATTACGCAGGTAGCTGTCGAAATCGTCTATGAAGTCTTTCGTCAGTTCCTTGTAAGCCATATCGGTACGCTTCCTCTTCTCCCACATGAAGGCTTCGAGGTGCTTGTAAACGGTCAGGTATTTGTTATAGGTGGACTTCGCACGGAGTTTCTTTTCCACCATTTCGCCAAATTCCTTGTTCATGGTCTGGAAGTCTTTTAGGATGCAGTTCTCCATCACGCCGATGCCTAAAAAGGCATTGCGCACCTTCTCGGAAGTGACAAAATCGTCCGCCCGGAGTATCTGGTAGTAGTGGTTGTTGATGCGGGCTTTGATCTCTTCCAACTGCGGGTTGATCTCCAAGGCTTCGGCGGACTTGCCGCTTACTTTTCCGGCTTCGGCGTTCCACAAGGAAGGGGTGACGAACAGCTTTGCGCTGAACGTGGCAATATCGCCGTCAATGGTGATACGTGCCATTACAGGGGCTTTTCCGTCACTTACTCTTGTTGCTGTTCTCTTCACGTAGAACAGGACTTTAAAGGTGCTTCTCTTTGTTTTCATAACTCTAAATATTCGTTTGTAAAGGTAATTACTTTCCCGTTACCACGAGTTATGAAGAATTACGCAAAATAGTGAAACAGAACTTGTTACCGTTGCGGTAGGGTGTCATGGATTAGGTAATGACTTAGTACCTGAACTATGGCTTAACCCTACTTTTTGGGGCTTTTTTTGCCTATGGCTGTTTCTTTCCGCTTTGCTACTAAGATGCTGACCTGCTTATTTTTAAGCTAAACTTTGCTTTTCTTTACGACTGTTCCCGATTTTTTTAGAAGAAAAGTGTACATTTTCGCCAGGCATACAAGCAGACTTTTGATTATCAACTCATTCGCCCACGATAATCTTCATAAGAAAATTGCTTGAAAACTTCAGCTTTTCCTTCTTTTGTCCACATTGCAATGGCCGGATGGTGAATTCCATTGAACATATTCGTCTTTACAGTGGTGTAATGTATCATGTCCTCAAAGATGATTCTCTCCCCTATCTGCAGCTCATGGTCGAAACTCCACAGTCCCATATAGTCGCCGCTTAGGCAGGAGTTTCCTCCAAGACGATAGACATAAGGACCCGCATCACCCATCTCCGCTCCACGCACTGCAGGCTGATAGGGCATCTCCAGGCAATCCGGCATGTGGCACGTAAAGCTAACGTTGAGAATGGCAGTACGAATGCCGCGGTTTTCCACGATGTCCACTATCTCCGAGCTCAGCACACCGGTCTGCCAAGTGAAAGCGGAACCGGGCTCAAGAATGATTTGAAGATGCGAATAGCGCCCCTTCAAGCCCTGCAACAGACGGACAAGATGCTCTACATCATAATCCTTACGCGTCATCAGATGCCCGCCTCCTAAATTCAACCACTTAATCTGTGAGAACCAGCGGGAGAATTTTCCTTCCAAGTGCTCCAATGTGTGTTCCAGTTCGTAGGAAGAAGACTCGCAATGACAATGACAGTGAAAACCTTCAATACCCACCGGAAGTTCTTCGGGAAGCGGGTCGGCCATTACACCGAAGCGAGTACCGGGTGCGCAGGGATTATAAAGCTCCGTTTCCACCTCAGAGTATTCGGGATTGATACGGATACCGCAGGAAATGCCGCTTCCCTCCGCCACCACTACCGGATAAAAGCGGTGGAACTGCGAAAGCGAATTGAAAGTGATATGGCTGCTGCACCGCATTATCTCCGGAAAATCGGCCTCGGTATAGGCAGGCGAGTACGTATGTGCCTTACTTCCGAACTCCTCCAATGCCAGACGGGCTTCGTAGACGGAACTTGCCGTAGAGTGGTCTATATACTCCCTGAAAATGGGAAAGGAACGCCACATGGCAAATGATTTGAAAGCGAGGATTATCTCCACACCTGCGCGGTCGGCCACACTTTTTATCAGTGCGAGGTTCTTTCTCAGCAATCCTTCTTCCATAATATAGCAGGGAGAAGGGAAAAGGGAAAAGTCTTTATTTGTCATTCTTCTATCTATATTTACTATTCTAAATTGTCCGTATGTATCGTTCTAACTGTCTTTTTTTAAGATACCACGGTCCTACACTTATACCATCATCCTCTTACAAATATCCCGTTTTTGTGTGAGACAAAAGATGCGACTATCCTATGACAGCACTTTGAAACGCGCGAAGCGCAGCAAAAGTTGTTTGTCTCCCGCATTCTTGAAGCGGATGGTGGCTTTCGCATTGTCTCCTTCGCCCTCCACTTTCAAAACTTCACCCAGGCCGAAACGTTCGTGCTCTATCAGTTGTCCCTGCTGTACACAGTTGGCAGACCCGCCGGCAGAAGGCGATGTACTTGCCGTATTTGCAGAAGGCGCCACCCGTTTCAAATTACGTGGAACGGTCGGCGCAATAATCTGCTGTTTCGGTCGTACAGACACACGTTCTTTTCCTCCATACGGAGCATCTTCCCTATCAGGCGCAAAGCCTCTGGCGTTCTCCCTGCGGAAAGCGGCGGCTTCCTCCTCTACCCTGCGGAACATTCCCGCATCCTGAGGCAGACGCAGGAAACGTATATCTATATCCTTCAGGAAACGGCTGGGACTGCCGAACTCCATCTTGCCATACCGGAAACGTGTCTTTGCATACGACAGGAAACAGTGTTCTTCGGCACGTGTGATGGCTACATAAAACAGCCGCCGTTCTTCCTCCAATGCCCGGGGAGAGTCACCCACCATGCCGCTGGGAAAAAGATTCTCCTCCATCCCCACTACAAACACATTCTTGAACTCCAATCCCTTGGCCGAATGTACAGTCATCAGGGTTATCTTCTCATCGTCCCCATCCTTATCCGAATCCTGGTCGGTAAGAAGGGAAACTTCCGAAAGGAAGTCACCCAACAACACGTTCGGTTTTCCTTCCTCCTGCCGTTGGGCACAAAAATCACTCATACCGTTCACCAGCTCCTCTATATTCTCCTTACGGCTCAGATTCTCGGGAGAGTTGTCCTGACACACATCATTGATGATGCCCGATTGGCGGATAATGTCGGCACCAATCTCATAGGCATTCTTCTCCGCAGCATCTGTGATAAAGGCGGATATAAGTTCGCGGAATGCCTGTAACTTTCCCACCGTACCTTTATTGAAGTTCAAGCCATACGCCAACGGCTCACAAAGCACAGTCCACAAACTGACATTGTGCCCGGTGGCGGCAGCAATGATTTTTCCCACTGTCGTATCTCCGATACCCCGTGCAGGATAATTGATAATACGTTTGAAAGCCTCTTCATCATTGGGATTCACTATCAGACGGAAGTAAGCGATAACATCTTTGATTTCCTTGCGTTGATAGAACGACAAGCCTCCATAAATACGGTAAGGCATACTGCGTTTGCGCATGGCTTCCTCAAAGATACGGCTCTGTGCATTGGTACGGTAGAGTATCGCAAAATCAGAGTAGGCATAGCGCTTTTCACGCCGCAGTTCAGCTATCTTATTCACCACAATATCCCCTTCTTCCACATCACTGTATGCCTGGTACACACCAATGGCCTCTCCCTTCTCCTTTTCCGAGAACACTTCCTTGCGTATCTGCCACTGGTTCTTTTCTATCAGGCTGTTGGCCGCGCGGACAATGGTCTGGGTGGAACGGTAATTCTGCTCCAGCTTGAAGACCTTCGTATCGGGATATACTTTCGTAAAGTAGAGAATATTGTCAATATCGGCACCACGGAAGGAGTAAATACTCTGTGCATCATCCCCCACCACACAGACATGCTGATGGTTCTTGGCAAGTTGCAGCACGATGCTGTGCTGTGCAAAATTGGTATCCTGATACTCATCCACCAGAATGTAACGGAACTGCTCCTGATAACGTGCCAACACCTCGGGGTGGTCTCGGAACAGCAGGAATGTGTAGAACAGCAAATCGTCGAAGTCCATCGCATCCGCCCGCCGGCAACGCTCCCAATATCTCTGGTAGATGTCGCGAAGCGCCGGAACCTTGGCAGCACGGTCTCCTTCGTAAGCCTCCTTGTTGTTGGCATAGCCTGCCGGAGAAACCAGATGATTCTTGGCATTCGAGATACGCGCCTGCACCATCCCCGGCTTGTACACTTTCTCATCCAGCCCCATTTCCTTGATAATGGAACGTATCAAGCTTTTACTGTCTGCCGTATCGTAAATGGTAAACTGCGAAGTGAAGCCGATATACCCGGCCTCGACATGCAGAATGCGCAGGAACATGGAGTGAAAGGTTCCCATCCACAGATGGCGCGCCCTCTCCGGCCCCACCTGACGGGCTATACGCTCCTTCATTTCGCGCGCCGCCTTGTTGGTAAAGGTCAATGCCAGAATGTTCCAAGGCTGGTAGCCATTCTCCAGCAGATAAGCAATCTTGTAGGTCAGCACGCGCGTCTTTCCCGAACCGGCACCGGCTATCACCAGTGACGGACCGTCATTGTATAACACCGCGTTCCGTTGTCCTTCGTTCAGTTCCTCTATATAATCGGGCATATCCGTATAATCTTAAAATGATGATATTTTTTCTTCCTTTGTTTTTACGGAGGCAAAGATAAAAAAAGCTTCGGAGACGTACGAACATTTCTATAGGTTATAGTGTTTATATAGTAAAGTTCCAAAATTAAATAATTGAAACTTATGAATACAATATTAACGATTTTAATGATAACAGTTATGACTTACGAAATGCCAAAACTTCCCTACACCAACAATGCACTGGAACCTGTAATCAGTCAGCAAGCCATAGATTACCACTACGGTAAACATCTGCAAACCTATGTGAACAACCTCAACAACCTCGTTCCGGGAACGGAATTTGAAGGCAAAGACCTGGTAACCATTGTTGCCACAGCACCGGACGGTGCCATCTTCAACAATGCAGGACAAGTGTTGAACCACACATTATACTTCTTACAGTTTGCTCCGAAGCCTGCCCACAGCGAGCCTACCGGCAAGCTGGCAGAAGCCATCAAACGCGACTTCGGCAGCTTTGAGAATTTCAAGAAGGAATTCAACGCGGCAGCTGTCGGCTTGTTCGGCTCCGGATGGGCTTGGTTGTCTGCCGACAAGAACGGCAAACTCCACATCACCAAAGAAGCCAACGGTAGCAATCCGGTACGCGCCGGTCTTGTTCCGCTACTCGGATTCGACGTGTGGGAACATGCCTACTATCTTGATTACCAGAACCGCCGTGCCGACCATGTGAACGAACTGTGGAGCATCATCGACTGGGATGTAGTAGGTAAAAGACTGAAATAAGTAACAAGGTCCCACTAAACATGTTAATGACGCATTCTTGAGCAACTAAGGTTCAAGAATGCGTTTTCTTGTTTAAAATAGCCATCTAACATATTTTAAAGAAATTCTTTGGCTTCTACCATAAGTATTCATTAACTTTGCTAAACTTAAAAGTTAAACAAAAGAAATGAAACTCATCGTAGTAACAGCACCCACATTTTTTGTGGAAGAAGACAAGATTATCACGGCACTATTCGAAGAGGGGCTGGATATTCTACATCTGAGGAAGCCGGAAACTCCCGCCATGTATTCAGAACGGCTTTTAACGCTGATACCCGAAAAATACCATAAGCGCATCATTACCCATGAGCACTTCTACCTGCAGGAAGAGTTCAGCCTGATGGGGATTCATCTAAACACCCGCAATCCCAAAGAGCCCCACGACTATTCGGGCCACATCAGTTGCACCTGCCATTCACTGGACGAAGTGCAGAACAAGAAGCATTTCTATGACTATCTGTTCCTAAGCCCGATATATAATTGCATCACAAAGTCCGGAGTCACGTCCGGCTTCACAGCCGAAGAGTTGCGGCAAGCAGGAAAAAGTAAGGTCATAGACAGTAGAGTCATGGCTTTGGGAGGCATTACTCCCGACAACATACTGGAGATTAAGGATTACGGATTCGGTGGTGCCGTTGTAATGGGTGACTTATGGAATAAATTCAATGCCTGCACCGACCGCGATTATCTGGAAGTAATCCGCCACTTCAAGAAGTTGAAGAAAATGGCTGATTGAGCCTTCTTGGACTGGCAAATCAAAATTTACCGTACTCTTTGTATTCAATACCGGCAGGCAACGTGAAATAGAAGGTGGAGCCTTCCCCTTTCTTAGACTCCACACCGATACCTCCCCCATAGTGCTCCACAATAGATTTGGTGATGGAAAGCCCCAACCCCGTACCTTTGATATTGTAGTTCATCTTCACAAACCGTTCAAAGATGGCATGTCTTCCCACTTCATCGATACCACAGCCTGTATCTGCCACATAAAAATAGAAGTTATGGTTGCTCAATCTCCTGCAACCGATTTTCACACTGCCCATCTCCGTAAACTTCAAGGCGTTCCTCACCAAGTTACCTATGACTTGGGCAAAACGCACGCGGTCCACCACCAAACGGCATTGAGGCAACCGTTCTACAAACTCCACCTGAATGCCCGTGGGATGCGAGCGCATATTCTCCGTCGTACAGACTTCATCAATCAGCGCGTTTACATCCACTTCTCCATCGTTATATTCCAGAGTATTTGCCTCAATCTTCGAATAGTCCAGCAAGTCATTGACCAGTTGCAGCAGCGAGTCCTTGTTATCATTAATCTCCTTCAGAAAAGCCATACGGGTTTCTCTGTCCAGATCATCCATTTCGGCAAGCATAGTTGTAAAGCCTACAATGGCATTCAAAGGAGTACGAATTTCGTGAGTCATATTAGCGATGAAAGCATTCTTCAGCTGGTTGGATTCTTCGGCAACCTCATTGATGCGCTGCAACGTCTTCAACCTTTTGCTCTTGCTGATGGAAATGATTATCATGATGACCAAAAGCAGAATGACAATTATCCCAAAACTATATACCAATGCTTCATTATTCTGATAGAAGTCATTCGTCCAAACATCGTATGCTGCCGTAATTGTCAATATCATCGTTTTTTGCTTGCTTATTGGAAACTATAAAATTATGGGAAGCAAATATACTAAAGAAAATACAAATAAATTAATAGAAACTACAGTTTTTTCCAACAAAATAGGCCGCATGCCATTACCAAGTAAAGCATGCAGCCCATAAATGTCATTATTCAGTATTATTGAAATCAGCCTTCAATGGCAGCCTGCGCCGCAGCCAGACGTGCAATAGGCACACGGAACGGAGAACAGCTGACATAATTCAAGCCAACTTTGTGGCAGAACTTCACAGAAGAAGGCTCACCGCCATGTTCGCCGCAGATACCGCACTTCAAATCCGGACGGATAGCACGTCCCTTTTCAGTAGCCATGCGCACCAACTGTCCTACACCATTCTGGTCGAGTACCTGGAACGGGTCTACTTTCAGAATCTTCTTCTCCAGATAAATCGGGAGGAAGGAAGCGATATCGTCGCGTGAATAACCAAATGTCATCTGAGTCAAGTCGTTCGTACCGAATGAGAAGAACTCGGCAGAGGAAGCAATGCGGTCGGCAGTCAAGGCGGCACGCGGAATCTCAATCATTGTACCTACCTTGAAGTCGATGCTGTCACCCACTTCTTCAAACAACTGGGCAGCCTCAGCACGAATCACTTCTTCCTGCTGCTTGAACTCATACAAGATACCGGTCAGAGGCACCATGATTTCAGGATGGGTTTCAACACCTTCCTTCTTCAATTCCAAAGCAGCACCCAGGATGGCACGCGTCTGCATCTGTGTAATTTCAGGATATGTATTTCCCAAACGGCAACCACGATGACCCAACATCGGATTATGCTCACAAAGTGCCTCAACACGTTGCTGGATATACTGGAGGCTCACGCCCATCGTATCTGCCATTTCCTGCTGTCCCTTCAGGTCATGGGGAACAAACTCATGCAAAGGAGGATCAAGCAGACGCACCGTCACCGGACAGCCTTCCATTGCCTTGAAAATTCCCTTGAAGTCAGCTTGCTGGTAGGGAAGAATCTTAGCCAAAGCCTTGCGGCGCCCTTCTGCATTTTCTGCCAGAATCATCTCGCGCATGGCTTTAATCTTCTCGCCTTCAAAGAACATGTGTTCCGTACGGCAAAGACCGATACCCACAGCGCCAAAATTACGTGCTACTGCGGCATCATGAGGAGTATCCGCATTGGTACGAACCTGCAGCTTCGTATATTTGTCTGCCAAATCCATCAGTTCCGCAAAGTCACCGGACAGCTCAGCCGCTTTTGTCTCCACCTTGTCTTTATATACTTCACCGGTGCTTCCGTTCAAGGAGATATAGTCACCTTCTTTCAACAGTACACCATCCACTTCCACTGTACGCGCCTTGTAGTCGATGTTCAAGGCACCTGCACCAGACACACAGCACTTACCCATACCACGAGCAACCACTGCCGCATGCGAAGTCATACCACCGCGGGCAGTCAGGATACCTTCGGCAACTGCCATACCTGCCAAATCTTCCGGAGAAGTCTCGATACGTACCATCACCACACGCTTGCCGGCAGCATGCCATTCGGCAGCATCATCGGCAAAGAATACGATTTGTCCCGTAGCGGCACCCGGAGAAGCGGGAAGACCACGAGTCAACACCTTAGCTTGTTTCAGAGCTGTCTTATCAAATACCGGGTGGAGCAGTTCGTCCAACTTATTGGGCTCACAACGCATCAATGCAGTCTTTTCGTCAATCATACCTTGATGGAGCAAGTCCATGGCAATCTTCACCATAGCGGCTCCGGTACGCTTACCGTTACGGGTCTGGAGGAACCAGAGTTTACCCTCTTGTACTGTAAACTCCATATCCTGCATATCACGGTAGTGATTTTCGAGTTTTGTCTGCAAAGCATCCAGTTCCTTATAGATTTCCGGCATAGCCTCCTCCATGGAAGGATATTTGCTGACACGTTCTTCTTCGCTTACACCGGCTAATTCAGCCCAACGTTGAGAACCGATTTTTGTAATCTGTTGCGGAGTACGGATACCGGCAACCACGTCTTCACCTTGTGCATTAATCAAATACTCGCCATTGAAAAGGTCCTCACCGGTAGCAGCATCGCGGCTGAAGCAAACACCCGTAGCAGAGCTCTCGCCCATATTACCGAATACCATAGCCTGAACGCTTACGGCAGTACCCCATTCGTCAGGAATTCCCTCCATCTTACGATACAAGATGGCGCGTTCGTTCATCCAGGAGTTGAATACGGCACAAACGGCACCCCACAACTGCTCGTAGGCACAAGTCGGGAAGTCTTTTCCGGTTTGTTCTTTCACCGCAGCCTTGAACTTCTTCACGAGTTCCTTAAGGTCTTCCACCTCAAGCTCGTTATCCAGCTTCACGCCTTTAGCATGTTTCACATCTTCTATAATAGCCTCGAACGGGTCTACATCTTCCTTGTTCACCGGCTTCATACCCAGCACCACGTCGCCATACATCTGCACGAAACGACGGTAAGAGTCCCATGCAAAGCGTGCATTGCCCGTCTTGCGCGTCAGGCCTTCCACCACTTCGTCATTCAAGCCAAGATTCAGGATAGTGTCCATCATGCCCGGCATGGAAGCGCGTGCACCCGAACGAACGGAAACCAGCAACGGATTCTCCACATCACCGAATTTGGAACGCATCAGCGTCTCCACATGGGCAATGGCCTGTTCAACTTCGTTCTTCAACAGAGCAACGACTTTATCCTGCCCCATTTCATAATATTCCGTACAAACTTCTGTCGTTATTGTAAAGCCCGGAGGAACCGGAACCCCTATAAGGTTCATTTCTGCAAGGTTGGCACCTTTCCCACCCAAAAGGTTTCTCATATCGGCCTTTCCTTCTGCCTGGCCGTTACCAAAGGTATAAACTCTTTTTTTGTCCATAATATAAATTTAAAGTTTTTGATAGTGATTTCTCTTTTCTGTTCGCAAATCTAAGTATATTTCGCAGACTAGAAAACTTTTTCAGAAAAAACTTTATGCTAAAATGCAATTTCGACATTGCAATCTTTAATATTTCATTTCATAGAGAGAAATCCCGAAAAAATGTCTATTTTTGCCGAAGAATTTATTAGATTGGTGTAAAAGTGGCAAGAAAGAGAAAAGAACTTCCCCTACTGGAGAAGGTGACAATTACGGATGTGGCTGCCGAAGGAAAAGCCATCGCAAAAGTCAATGATTTGGTGATTTTCGTACCATATGTCGTCCCCGGCGATGTAGTTGACCTGCAAATTAAGAGAAAAAAGCATCATTATGCTGAAGCCGAGGCTGTGAAATTCCATGAATATTCGGCAGTACGGGCAGTTCCATTCTGCCAACATTATGGTGTATGCGGCGGTTGTAAATGGCAGGTTCTCCCCTATTCCGAGCAAATCAAGTATAAGCAAAAACAAGTAACGGACAACCTCACCCGCATCGGCAAAATCGAATTGCCGGAAATCTCTCCGATATTAGGTTCAGAAAAAACTCAGTTCTACCGGAATAAACTGGAGTACACTTTTTCCAACAAACGTTGGCTGACGACAGAAGAGGTTCAGCAGAATGTAGTGTACGAACAGATGAATGCCGTAGGCTTCCATATTCCCAATGCTTTCGATAAAGTGCTTGCCATAGAGAAGTGCTGGTTGCAGGACGATATATCCAACCGCATCCGCAATGCGGTACGCGACTATGCCTACCAGCACAACTATTCCTTCATCAACCTGCGTACGCATGAAGGAATGCTACGCAATATGATTGTGCGTACCTCTACCACCGGCGAACTGATGGTAATCCTCATCTGCAAGATAGAGAAAGAGGAGGAAATGGCTCTGTTCAAGCAAATGCTGCAATACATAGCAGATACATTCCCCGAAATCACTTCCCTGCTATACATTATTAATAATAAGTGCAACGATACCATCACCGACCTCGAGGTACACACCTTCAAGGGGAAAGACCACATCTTCGAGGAAATGGAGGGACTGCGCTTCAAGGTAGGTCCCAAATCTTTCTATCAAACCAACTCCGAACAAGCCTACAACCTCTACAAAGTAGCGCGCAACTTTGCCGGACTGACCGGTAACGAGCTTGTTTATGACCTTTATACCGGCACGGGTACCATTGCCAATTTCGTATCCAAGCACGCACGCCAGGTAATCGGCATAGAATATGTGCCCGAAGCCATTGAAGACGCCAAGGTCAATGCCGAGATTAACGGAATTAAAAATACATTGTTCTTTGCCGGAGATATGAAAGACATGCTGACACAAGACTTCATCAACCAATACGGCCGTCCCGATGTCATCATCACCGACCCTCCCCGTGCCGGAATGCACCAGGATGTAGTGGATGTCATTCTGTTTGCCGAACCCAAACGCATCGTATACGTCAGCTGTAATCCGGCTACGCAGGCGCGCGACCTGCAACTGCTCGATGCGAAATATAAAGTGAAGGCCGTTCAACCGGTAGACATGTTCCCGCACACCCACCATGTGGAAAACGTAGTATTATTGGAATTAAAAGATTGAAAGTACAAGTAGTTTTCAATCGTAAATTGTAAATTGTCTAATCGTAAATTAAAACCAGTCGTGGCAAAAGAAAAAATTACAGCAAGAGCCCGCACACAATATACGGACTACATGGTGAAGGAACCGATGGAGCTCATGGAGTTTCTGGCAGCTAAAATGCCGGACGCCAGCCGCACCAAGCTGAAATCATTGCTAAGCAAACGCATTATATATGTGGACAGCGTTATCACTACACAATACAATTTTCCCCTGAAACCGGGTATGAAAGTACAAATCAGCCGTGAGAAGGGACGTAAAGAGTTCAACCATAAACTGATGAAGATTGTATACGAGGATGCCTATATCATCGTGATAGAGAAGATGCAGGGTTTGCTGTCCGTCAACACTGACCGGCAAAAGGAACGTACCGCCTATACCATCTTGAATGAATACGTGCAACGCTCGGGCAAGCAGCACCGTGTACACATCGTGCACCGCCTGGACCGTGACACCTCCGGCTTGATGATGTTTGCCAAAGACGAGAAGACCCAACGTACACTACGCGATAACTGGCATGACATTGTAACAGACCGGCGATACGTAGCCGTAGTGGTCGGCGAGATGGAAAAAGATGCAGGAAACGTGGTTTCTTGGTTGACAGACCGCAAGCTGTATGTATATTCAAGTCCGACAGATGACGGGGGACAAGAATCCATTACGCATTACCGTACCATCAAACGAGCCAATGGATACTCTCTCGTTGAACTGAACCTGGAAACGGGACGAAAAAACCAGATACGTGTACACATGCAGGATTTGGGGCATCCCATTATCGGCGACGGACGCTATGGACTGGAAGACGTAAATCCTATCGGACGCTTGGCCCTGCATGCTTTCAAACTCTGTTTCTATCATCCCGTCACGGGAGAGCTGATGCGGTTTGAAACACCTTATCCGGGAGAGTTCAAGAAATTGGTTTTGAAGAATAAGTAAAAAGCTGACATACAATAAAAAACGGAGCAATTGATTTGCTCCGTTTTTTATTGATAAGCATGTCGTCATTGCCGACGCATACGAAAAGGCTGTCCGTGAATATTATCTTGATATTCCCTCCAGCTATTATACCAAGTACCACTGAAAGAATAAGAATCAGCCATGGCTCCTTCAATGTAAGCCATGCTGCCACCATCATAGAATTCCAATTCCATCAGATTGTAAGCCCCACTAACCCAATTCCATCTGAAAAGCAAATAATTCGGGTCGCCATATGAACCAATAGTACCTTGGTTGCGCGCGTTAAAGGTCATAATCGTCCCCCTACCCCAAGTATATGCCCCGAAATCTATTTCTTCAGATGTATACCATTCACCGGGCAGATTATATTCCGTTTCTTCCTCACTATCACATGATGTCAATCCTAATACAAGGACAAACAACAATAACATTTTTGTGTATTTCAACATATTATTCATAAGCCATACTTTATTTATAATTAGCATCTACCATCATAACAACCGTTCCATCCAGTTTACCGGATAAATAATGTTCGCGCACCCATACATTATCAAAGTACTTGATTTCACCGGCACCATAATTCAGAGTCAACCCCTCCATAGACTTATCCATCCATTTCCAAGTAAAAGTACGTGAAGTCGTTTCATAGGGACGGGACTCGCCTCCGCGATAATACTCCCAGATTTCCTGTCCAGAATTATCAGCCTTGGCAAACTTCAGCTGATGACTGCATAACACTTCAACTCCATCTTTGTTTTCCGTCTGATATTCTTCTATCCACGTCTTCCCACACAATTTGTCGTCGCTATTCTGCATGGTATAATATACATCATCCCCACAAGACGCCAGCCCAATCGTAAATACACACAACAGCAATATCTTCACATAATTCAAAGTCTTCATAAGTTATCGAGTTTAGTTAATACTTGCGGACAAACATACACAAAAAAAATGAAACACTTAATACTTCGCCTGAAATTTCTTGTAGAAGACAAGGAATAAAATAAATCCCATCAGTGCAAACGGTACGCCTGCCAATGCGGGATAACGATAGCCTCCACTCAAGGCAAGGCCTCCGATATAGGCTCCGATAGCATTCCCCAAATTGAAAGCCATCTGCACACAAGCGCCTCCCAACATTTCTCCTCCAGGGGCCACACGAATCATCAACACCTGCTCCGGACTGGAGACGGCAAACAAACCTGCCGTACAGAGTGTCATCAATATTGCCGAACACCACGGATGGGGCGAGAGTAAAAATATCAATAATAAAATAACACATATCATCCCTTGCACCACCGTACCTACCTTCCCCGGAGTGTACCGGTCGGACATGCGCCCACTGACCAGATTGCCGGCAACCATTCCGAATCCTGCCAGTACCATCAGCGCCGTAATGCTTTCCGCACTAAAACCGGAAACCTCGGTCAGCAACGGGGTGATGTAGCTATACCAGCAGAATACGCCACCGTTGCCCAAAGCCGTAGCTCCCAATATGAGCCACGGCGCCGGCTTCTTCAAAAAACGGAACTGTCCTTTAAATCCCGTGTCTTTCAGTCCTTCGACCTGCGGTACCCAACGCCAAATGTAGTACAGTGTTATCAATCCCCAGGCACCTACCAGCAGAAACGTGGCACGCCAAGACAGTGTATGGCTCAACGAAGTACCCAACGGCACACCAAACAGATTGGCCACAGTCATTCCCGCTATCATAATTGAAACCGCCTCCGAGCTTTTCCCCTTATCAGCCAATTTTCCCGCAACAATGGAAGCCACCCCAAAATAAGCACCATGAGGAAGCCCGGAAACAAAACGTCCCAACAGCAAGACCCAATAATCGGGTGCCATAGACGCACAAATATTACCCACAATCATTAATGCCATCAAGACCAGCAGAATCTGCTTCAACGGACGTTTACGGGCCAGGAGCAGCATGGGCGCACCAAAACAAACACCCAACGCATACGCAGAAATGAAATGACCGGCCACGGGAATGCTGATTCCCAAATCAGTAGCCACATAGGGCAAAATACCCATCATCGTAAATTCGGCAATCCCTAGCCCCAATGTACCGAACGCCAATGCAATAAGACTCTTCTTCATACCTTAAAAAACAACCTATATTTTTTACCGGGCGCAAAGATAATGACATTGCATTCTCCAAATAAAAAGGATACCGAATTATTTTCAGTATCCTTCTTCATTTTTTATCTTATATCAATTGTATACCCACCTTTAAAGACTCCTCCCGGCGCCAAGTGCTGCATCCAGTCCTTATCCTTATATTCGCCCTTATAATGGGCACGGTCACAACGCCCGTACCACGGCTCGATGCAGACAAACGGAGCATTCTTGGCCGGAGGCGACCACAACCCCACCACCGGAGTGTCGAAATACAGACTGAGATAGGGTTTCTTCTCCTTATTATATAATGTAACTTCTTTCACTTGACTGTTTTCCAGAATCAGGGCATCTTTATCAAAGGAGTGTATGTCCAAAGGCAGCAGGCCATCTGTCAACTCAAGCAAATATTCCTTATCCGGAGCGGCACATCCTTTCTCGGAGATAAGGATATAGTGCAAACCTTCCGTCTTATCAAAGCCGAAATATCCACGGTCCGTTGTCTCCGCATCATAGTCCGGGTAATAGAAAGCCGGATGGGCCCCTATCTGGAAGTGCATTTCGCGTGTTCCGGTATTGATGACTTTCCAAAGCACCTCAATCTTCTTTCCCTCTATCCGATAGCCTATCTCAAGGCAAAACGGGAAAGGATATTTCTTGCGTGTTTCCTCACTGTCAACCAGTCGATAACGCACTTCATCTTCCAGTTCAAGCATCAATTCAAAATCCATATCGCGGGCAAAACCGTGTTGCGTCAATGCATAGGAAACGCCTTCGTGGCGGTATTCATTCTCCCAAACGCTGCCTACAATGGGAAAAAGCACCGGAGAATGCCGTTTCCAGAAAGCAGGGTCTGCCTGCCAAAGATATTCTTTTCCATCATGCAAGATACTGCATAACTCGGCTCCATGCGGTGAAACTTTAATTGTCAGTTCTGAATTAGAAAGTGTTTTCATATCATATATCATTTTGTTATTTTCTCATATAGTGTGGCATCTCTCCGGGTATTTCCATCGAAATCTCCACCAGGCCACCGACCACTCCGTCCTGCTTCCATGCCGTCTGATAAATCATTTTCTTGATACCGTTCTTCTCAATGGTGTAGGCATTCACTCCCCCCGTCTCCAGCAGTTCGCGTATCTTGGCTTGCGATTGCGGGTTGTGGCAATCAAAGAGATTCTTGCCTATCAGGTCACCGTGTTTGGCAAACGTACGGCATGCTTTCTCGTTCATATATAGGATGATTCCCTTTGTGTCGCATACAGTTACGGCACAGTTCATTTCATTGGCCCATTCGTACATAATTCTTTATTTTTAATTGGCTATTTTCTATGCACTTGAAATGCATTTACAGAAAACTCTTCAAAGTCAAATGTCCTTTTCTCTATCGAATTATTATTGCATTAATCCTCCTTCTATGAAGAAAACGACTTCATTCAATCGTTCTTTATTCGATTCTTCATCTTTGAAAATAGCTGGAGTGAAGATTATCCTATCTTGAATCAGATTATCTACCAAATCCCACATGATTTCATGGTACAGCATCACCATTGCCACTTTTTCATTGTCAATACCATATTGGCTTGCTAAGGAGCCACAATTATTCTTTAGTTCCGCACTGATAGAGTTTACCAATTTTTCAGTTATTTGATGAAAGCGGTCTTGCCGTTTCTTTATAATAGGAAATAATACATCTCCATTATCATCTACCAGCCCATAAGGTTTTAACTGAGAAACGAGTTTGGCATCTGTTACTTTTCCGAATTGTGCTATTTCATCAGCACAATGGTCCATAATGTCGTTGTCAGGAGCAATGCCGCTATTGATGTAAGTCAAAATCAAATTCTGTTCTCCGAAACCATTCGTACCGCATGCAAAGCCATTTCTTGATTCGTATAATACCCAGTAACAGCCACTCCAGCTTGTATAATTGTCAACATCCTCAAACAAGACTAACTTTGTCCACATTTTTCCATCCAGAAGGTATGAAAAAACAAGTGAGAGTACATTGTTCTTGAATCCCATTTCACTGATAGTTTGTGCCAATGATATAAAGTCTGCCTTTGTTTTGACATACATGGATTCAGCAATCTCCTTACTTAAGCTTCTTAGAGAATTGGTCTGTTCTTTGTCAAGAATGGGTATAGTAGCTTCCCATTTTCCTTTTGTTTTACTGACAAGTCCACCTACTTCCAATAACAATAATTGGCTATCAGAGCATTTAATACCCATTTCACGAAGTTCGGCTTGAGTACGTGGAGTCCGTAAATTGTATAGTATTTCCCAATTATTATCTGGCGTTACATAGTCTTCGGGCTGATGTCCGTTCACTGCAACAAACTGGGTTGCTTCCCATTCGCTATAAGGTCTTATCGATATTTGTGCTTTAATCATTGTGGTAACGGACAATAAGGCAAACAACAATAATAAGTCCGGATAATGTTTCATATATCGCTTAATTTTAGTTTTGTTCATCATTCATGCACTTCTCTTATGTAACAAAGATAACGTTTTTTTCAATTCCTCTCTCAAACCTATAACAAAAAACTTCCCGACTACCAATAAAAAACTTCCTAACTACTAATAGTAAAGTTTGCAAGTATAGAGATAAAGAATTACCTTCGCCCTTGGTTTGTCTATCCCAAGCCTTGGGATAGAAATCCCCAACCTTGGCATACACATCCGCAACCTTGGGACAAACTTTGTAAGCCCCAATAAACAAACGAACCTCATAACAACGCTACCATCATGGCAGAATACAACATGCAGGAACTGAACCTGCCGGGAGAAGACGGCAAACGCATCCTCTACCCACGAATGAAACTATACGGGCAGGTGGACTTGGAAACCATCACCGAAAAGATAGCATACGCCTCATCCTTCACACGAGGAGACATCATCGGACTGGTACAAGCCATCACCGACGAAATAGCCTACCAAATGGGGCAAGGTTACTCCGTGAAGATTGACAACTTAGGAGTATTCACCCCTGCCCTCGGTCTGCGGCAAGACCGTGAACGGGAGACGGGCGAAGAAGGAGACACCAAGCGAAACGCCGTCAGCATCTGCCTGAAGGACATTCACTTCAAGGCAGACAAGGAACTGCTGTACCTTACCGCTCGCCATTGCCACCTGAAACGTTCCACCGACAAATTCCAACGCTCCTCACAAATGTTTTCTCCGCAGGAACGGCTGGAACGGGCAAAAAAATACCTGGAGAAGAACAGCTTCATGACCCAAGCCGACTATTGCCAACTGACCGGCTTATTGAAGTCCGCCGCCTCCCGCGAGTTGCGCGAATGGATAGCCAATCCCGAATCGGGCATCGACTACAAAGGACGAGGAACACACAAGATTTATATTCTAAGGAAACCATAACCCACATCCATTGAAGTAACAAAAACAATGAAAATACTACATACCAGCGACTGGCACCTGGGACACACCCTCTACAACCACGACCGCACCGCCGAGCAGCAATCCTTCCTACGGCAACTCACCCGCATAGTAACCGAAGAGCAGCCCGACGCCATGGTGGTAAGCGGAGATATCTACCACTACTCCTCTCCCGCTGCCGCCACGCAGAAGATGTACACCGACGCCATGCTGAACATCCATCAAGCCTGCCCCGGAATGGCCATCGTAGTCACCGCCGGAAACCACGACAGCAGCTCGAAACTGGAGATAGACAGCAGCCTCTGGCAGCACTTCGGCTTGAACGTTGTGGGAAACATCGAACGTACAGCCGAGGAAGTGAATCTGGACAAGCACATCATCGAGATAAACAATGAAAAAAAGACAATAGGCTACGTCATTGCCGTGCCCCACGTCTACCCGCAAAACTTCCCCCTGCTGGACACTGAAACACCGCGCGACCAACGGCAGGCACGCTTCTTCCAGGCACTGCTGGACGAAGTGAAGAAACGGAATACGGCACAGCTTCCCGTCGTCCTCATGGCCCATCTCTCCATTGAAGGCAGCGACCGTAGCGGGCACGATGAGAGTATCGGCGGAATAGAGTATGTTCCCCTCAGCGCTATGGGAGAAGGGTACGACTACCTGGCACTCGGACACATCCATTGCCCTCAGGACATCAAAGGCAGTCATCACCACGCACGCTATTGCGGCACTCCCCTCCCCGTCAGCTTCGACGAAACCTATCCGCACTCCGTCTCCATCATCGAGTTGGAGAAAGGGGCAGAGCCACAAATCAGTACAAGGGAAATTGAAAATCCGATTCCGCTCGTCACACTTCCCCATGACCCGACACCTTTCGAAGACGCCTTGAAACTGCTGGAAGAATACCCGGAAGAGAAACCTGCATACCTCCGTCTGAACGTGCTGACAAAAGGCTACCTGCCCCCCGACTGCAACGAAAAAGCCTCGAACGCCGCCAAAGGCAAGGCATGCAAATATTGCTACATCAAGACTACCCGAGAGCGGCAGGCCGACACTGACGAGAGCAAGCCTATCTCCATCCAAGAGATGCAGGAAATGTCTCCCCTGGAAATAGCCAGACTCTACTACCGCGAAACCGAAGGAGAAGAGATGGACCCAGAACTTTGCCAGCTGATGGAGACTGTCATGCAAAAAGTGAAAAGCAAGAACAACTCCTAATCATTTGTCCGGAACATGAAACTCCAGAAACTCACCATAAAGAACCTTGCCTCCATAGAAGATGCCGTCATCGACTTTGAGAACGGACCGCTAAGCGAGGAATCCCTTTTCCTTATCTGCGGTGAGACGGGTGCAGGGAAGACAACCATTCTCGACGCCATCTGCCTGGCACTCTACAACGAAACGCCCCGCATGGACCATGCCGAGAACGAAAAATACAAAGACCTGAGCCAGACTTTCTCTGCCAAAAAGGAAGATGTTGCCATCAACGACAGCCGGCAACTGATGCGCCGTAACACCAGTGAAGCATGGACGGAGCTGGAGTTTACCGGCTCGAACGAAACGCCCTACACCGCCCGATGGTACGTGGCACGGGCACACCGCAAGATTTCAGGAGCCGTGCAAGATGTGCGCTGGACACTGGAAAACAAGAAAAGCGGCGCACAGCTCAACAAAAAGAATGAGATAAAGGCAGAAATACAAGCTGCAGTGGGGTTGACCTTCGAACAATTCTGCCGCACCACCATGCTGGCGCAAGGCGACTTCACCAAGTTCCTGCAAAGCAAGGAAAGCGAAAAATCGGATATTCTGGAAAAGCTGACCGGTACAAGTATCTACTCCGAAATAGGTGCCGAAATATATGCCGCCACCAAGGAAAGACGGACGGAATACGAAAACCAGAACCGGAAGCTGGAAGGCATCCACATCCTGGCAGAAGAAGAAGTCACTGCAATCAAGGAAGCCATAGCCACGCAAAATGCTGGAGTCAAGGAAGCCAATGAGCAGAAAACCATCGCCCTCGCAAAAAGGGACTGGCTGAAAAAATACTCCGAACTCCTCCTCACCCGTGAACAGCAAAAGAAGATGTGGGAAGGGAAGCAAGCGCAACTGCAATCGGACGAATTCAAACAGAAAGAACTCCTTATTAAAGAATGGAATGCCACCGCCGACGCCCGCAACTGGCTCTCTACCTTGAAACAGCAGCAACAGCAGCAACAACAGAACCATGCACAAGCCGGGATACTGAGAGCATCCTTTGCCCGGCTGGACGGAGGAAGCAAGTGGCTATGCGGTTTCCTGAAAGAGCAAGAAGACAAGCTGCATCGTGCCGAGAAGTATTTGCAAGAGCATTCGCCCTTACTGCCCATGTTCGAGCAAAGCCAATCCATCATTACCGGCCTAAAATCCGCACTCGATGCCCAAACACGCATCGGCACCTACAACGCGCACCTTGAAAGACTTGCCGCGCAACAACCCGTAAAAGTCAAGGAGCGTACCGACAAGGAAGCTGCCCTCACCCGGAAAGAACAAGAGAACCATGCATTGCAAAACGAAATAAACCTCCGGAACAAGCAGCTTGAAACCATGGACCGCCCTGCCCTGCAAGACAAGAAAAACAAACTCGATGCCGGACGGGAGAACCTGCTACAAGCCTTGAGCGCCTTGTCTTTACTGGCTGAAACGGAAAGGACACTGAACGAGGCGAAGGAAAACGAAAAGGCTTTGAACGCCAAAGTGGAGGCGTGCCAAAAGCAATACGTCCTCCTGCAAACGGCATTCGACAGCAAGAAAACAAGTTATGATGACATCCGCACCCTCTACGACAAGCAAAAGGAAGCCGTAGAAGAGTGGGCAAAGGAAACACGCTCCCGGCTTGTCGTCGGGGATACTTGCCCCGTGTGCGGACAAGAAATAAAATCGCTTTGCAAAGATGAAGATTTCCAGTCTGTCCTTGCTCCCATACGCACCTCCCTGGAAACAAAAGAGAAAGAATACAAGGAAGCCGAGCAGGCATTGAACAACAACCGGACAGAATCCAAGACCTACGGAACGCTGGCAGAGAATGCCCGTCAGTCCACAGCAAGAGCGCTCCGGAGCTACAACCTTGCCCGTACTGACGCACAAGCCAAATGCGCCCAATGCAACGGCATCGGCCTCTCCACAACCACCGGCGAAACCCTGAAGAAGCTACTGGAAGAGAACAAGCTGGAAGCAGACAAACTGAACGAAAAGCTCACTGAAGTTCAAAAGCTCAGCGCACAAATCATAACTCTGCAACGGCAAAAGGACGAATGCCAAAAACATGTGGACGCTGCACGCCAAGCCTTCAACTCTGCCGACAGAGTGCTGAATGAGCTGAAAAACAACATCGTCAATTACGAGTCGCTCACCGCCAACGAAAAGGAGAACATACGTGCCACCATGGACCGCGTCACTCCCCACATCCTCTGGGAAGGATGGAACACGGAATGGGAGAACTCCCCCCTCTCCTTTATTGACCGCCTGACGCAAGCTACGCGCAACTACCGTCTGGCGCAGGAAAAACAAAGAGAACTGAAATCCGCCATTGCCCTTATCCACAAAGAGCTGGAAGGGATAAACATCAACAAGGAAAGCATCGATGCCGCATTCCCCGACTGGCGCAACGCACCTGCAGCAACACAGGAAATGGAAATCAAGGACCTGGGGATTGCCTGGAATAATCTGAATACACAAGCAAGCGGACTGAAACAAAGCATATCCTCCACCGCAGACCAAATGGCGAGGCTGCAAAAGGATTTAACCGGGTTCTATGCCGCCAACCCCACTCTCGACGAGGAGCGTATCACCGTCCTATCCGCTTGGTCCGGCTCCCGGATAGAAGCATTGCGTGCCTCACTGCAGACACTTAAAGAGGAAGAAGTAGCTGCATCGACCTCCTTTCATCTGGCCACCGGACAAGTGGAAGAGCACATCAACCGGAAGCCCGAAATAGAAGAAAACGAAAACCTCGAAACCCTGGATGCACTCATCGCGAATCTCGAAGAAAAGATAACCGCCGGCAACCAATCCATCGGCCAGCAGAAGTTACGCCTGGAAGAAAACACCCGCAACATCGACCGGATAAAGGAAGAAAAGGAACGTGCCGACCGGCTGCGCGAAGAGTATCTGAAGTGGGACCGCCTCTGCCGCCACTTCGGTGACGAACGGGGAAAGAACTTCCGCAACATAGCCCAGAGCTTCGTCTTGAAAGAACTGCTGGCAGGCGCCAATTTCTATCTGCAACGCTTGACCGACCGCTACGAACTGGAGTGCCAGGCCGGTTCGCTCACCATCCTGCTGCGCGACTTCCATCAAGGAGGCTCGGCACGTCCGGCATGCACCTTGTCGGGCGGCGAAAGCTTCCTGGTATCTCTGTCACTTGCCCTCGGACTTTCTTCCCTCAGCCGCCAGAGCCTCTCGGTAGACACACTGTTCATCGACGAAGGTTTCGGCACACTGAGCAGCGACTATCTGAACACCGTTATGGACACATTGGAAAAACTGCACCAGATGGGTGGCAAGAAGGTAGGCATCATCAGTCACGTGGAAGGACTGAAAGAGCGCATAAAGACCCAGATACAAGTACGGAGGATAGACAGTTCAAGAAGCGAAATAGAAGTGGTGAATACCCTCTAAGCTGGTATCGGGATAAAGAAAACGAATGTTTTTTCGGCTCTTGATAGTACAAGCACCTGCATTATTGTGTATTTTTGCAGTCTCATAAAAAAGAAAAGACAATGAAAAAGTTCATGAAAGGAGTCCGGTTTACTCCTAAAAACTATTCCGACGAAGTAGAAGCCAAAATTCAACATTATAAGAAAGAAGGATATAAACTGCCGATGCGAAGCGCACTCCGCACCGAGGAGCAGTTGGCCGGTATCCGCGCAAGCGCCAAAATCAACACTGCCCTGCTGGATTATCTCTCCGAGAACATTCGCGAAGGCATGTCCACAGCTGAAATTGACCATATGGTGTATTGCTTCACCACAGACCACGACGCCATCCCCGCCCCCTTCATGTACGAAGGCTTCCCCAAAAGTGTGTGTACCAGCATCAACGATGTAGTGTGCCACGGCATTCCCAGCACCAGGGAATTCCTGAAAAGCGGTGATATTGTAAATGTCGATGTATCCACCATTTACAAAGGTTACTTTGCCGACGCATCACGCATGTTCATGATTGGCGAAGTCAGCCCCGACATGCAGAGACTGGTACAGGTCACCAAAGAATGCCGTGACATAGGCATACAGACCGCACAGCCCTGGGCACGCCTCGGTGACGTAGGCGCCGCCATCCAGGAGCATGCGGAAAAGAACGGATACAGCGTGGTACGCGACCTCTGCGGACATGGCTGCGGCGTCAAGTTCCACGAAGAACCGGATGTGGAACACTTCGGCAAACGTGGTACGGGCATGCTGATAGTGCCGGGCATGACGTTCACCATCGAACCGATGATTAACATGGGAAGCTACGAAGTCTTTATCGACGAAGCCGACGGATGGACCGTCTGCACAGACGACGGACTGCCTTCTGCCCAATGGGAAAGCCAAATCCTGATTACTGAAGACGGAAACGAAATATTGACACAATAAGGCGGACACTTCAAAACACTTATGGAGATAGTATTACTGATTATAGGGATAATCATCGGAACCGTAGTCGGCTATCTGGCGGCAGACCGCAAGTCTGCCGCACTGAGGGCAGAAATCAGCGGGACAAAGAAGGAAATAGAATTATTGAAGCTGCAGAAGGAAGAAGCCGAAGCGTTGCACAAGCGCATGAACACCGAGTTCGAGAATCTCTCCAACCGTATCTTCCAGAGCAAAGCCGAAGACTTTACCAGGCTGAATACCGAACACCTGGGCAATCTGCTCCGCCCGCTGGGCGATAACCTGAAGGACTTCCGCCAAAAGGTGGAACAAGTATACAGCACCGAAGCCAAAGAACGCTTCTCGCTGGGTGAACGCATCAAGGAACTGGTGGAACTGAACAACCGCCTCAGCGAAGATGCCAACAACCTGACCCGTGCCCTGAAAGGAGACTCCAAAATGCAAGGCAACTGGGGCGAAATGATTCTGGAACGTTTGTTGCAAGCCTCCGGACTGATTGAAGGCGAACACTACTTCCGCCAGGAGTTTCTAAAAGACGAACGGGGCGAAGCCATCATCAACGAGGAAAGCGGGCAGAAGATGCAGCCCGACATCATCGTGAAATACCCCGACGAACGGGAAATGATTATCGACTCCAAAGTGTCGCTGACTGCCTATGCTGCCTACACCTCTGCCGAAAGCAAGGAGGAGCAGGCACACTTCCTGAAAGCACACCTGCAATCTGTCCGCTCCCACATCGACGAGCTCAGCCATAAAGACTACTCGCATTACGACGCCCAATCACCGGATTTCGTTATGATGTTCATCCCCACCGAAGGTGCCTACCTCCTCGCCATCCAAAGCGATGCCCACCTCTGGGAATATGCCTACAACAAAAAGGTGGTACTAATGAGCCCCACCAACCTGATTAGCGCCCTGCGCCTCTCGCTCGACCTTTGGAAGAAGGAGAACCAGGTAAAGAATGTGCAGGCCATCATCAAGCGCGGCACCATCTTATATGAAAAGATTGCAGGCTTTACCGACACCTTCCTCGGTATCGGCGACCGGCTGGCCAGCCTGCAAAGGGATTACGACAAAGCCTTCAACCAGCTCTCGGACGGTAACGGCAGTGTAGTACGCCAGGCCGAAATGCTGAAAGGCATGAGCCTCACTCCCAAGAAACGCATTTCTCCAAGATTTCTGCCCAAAGATACCATTCAAGAAGAAACAGAAGAGGAAAACGATAACATTCAATAAAACATCCAACATGAAAACTCTGAAAGACCGCATTCTCCTTCACCAAGAACCATTCATACGAGGTCTGTGTCAACAGGAATTACCACCGGAGAAGTAACAGCCATTCTGGCAAATGCACCGATTCATATCAAGGAATAAAGAAAAAGCGACGAAGAATCCACTCCACTTTCTTTCAATAGAGAGGAAATGCCCCGAACAAAAAACTCCGGCAAAGCCCTGAAGGACAAGCCGGAGTTTTTTTATCTCAAGACGGACAAGGAAGATTATCCGCCAAAGTTATCGAACATCAGGTTCTGAGCCGGAACGCCGAGGTCGTCGAGCATCTTCTCAACAGCCTTCGACATCGGGCCGGGACCACACATGTAGTATTCGATGTCTTCGGGAGCTTCGTGGTCTTTCAAGTAAGTCTCGTAAATTACGTTGTGTACGAAGCCCGGAGTGTACTTCACGCCCGCTGCATCGGCTGCCGGATCGGGACGGTCCAGTGCAAGATGGAACTTGAAGTTGGGGAAATCCTTTTCAATCTGCAGGAAGTCTTCCAGATAGAACACTTCATTCAATGCACGTGCACCGTAGAAGTAATTCATCACGCGATCTGTAGTGTGCAGTGTCTTCGTCATATGCATAATCTGTGCACGCAACGGAGCCATACCGGCACCACCGCCGACCCACATCATCTCCTTCTTGGAGTCGAATATCGGATGGAAGTCTCCGTAAGGGCCACTCATGGTTACCTTATCACCCGGTTTCAGGGTAAAGATATAAGAAGAAGCGATACCCGGCATTACATCCATGAAGCCCGGGCCCTGGTCTTTCGGCTTGAACGGAGGCGTGGCGATACGTACCGTCAGCATAATGCGGTCGCCTTCGGCAGGATAGTTGGCCATAGAATAGGCACGGATGGTTTCTTCGTCATTGCGGCACTTCAAGCCCAGCAGACCGAATTTCTCCCATGCAGGCAGATACTCATCACCGATAAGGCTCTTGTCGATGTCCTTATCATAATCCATCGAATATTTAGGAATCTTAATCTGCGCATAAGAACCCGGAACGAAATCCATGTGCTCGCCTTTGGGCAATGCAACGATGAACTCTTTGATGAACGTAGCCACATTCTTGTTGGAGATAACCTCGCACTCCCACTCTTTTACGCCCAGTACGCTTTCGGGAACCTTGATGGCCATATCGCCTTTCACTTTCACCTGGCAACCCAGACGCCAGTGATCTTGTATTTGCTTACGGCTGAAGTGCGGAGTCTCAGAAGGCAAGATTTCACCCCCACCTTCCATTACCTGGCATTTGCACTGTCCGCAGGAACCTTTACCACCGCAAGCGGAGGAAAGGAACACACCGTTTACAGACAGCGTATTCAGCAATGTAGAACCGGAAGCTACGTCCAGTTCCTTGTCGCCATTGATAGTCAGTTTTACATTACCCGAAGGCACCAAGAAATTCTTGGCAACCAGCAGGATAACAACAAGCAGGATGACAACCACGAGGAATACTCCAATGCTTGCTAATATCATATTCATATCCATTGTTTTATTCCTTTCTTTTAGATGTTCAAACCAGAGAAACACATAAATGCCATTGCCATCAGACCTACAGTGATAAACGTGATGCCCAGTCCTTTCAGTGGAGCCGGAACGTCAGAATAGGCCATTTTCTCACGGATGGCAGCCAAGCCTACGATAGCCAGCAACCAACCGATACCGGAGCCCAACGCATAAGAGACAGCATCAGCAATGCCACCGATGAATTTCGGGTCGCTCTCACCCAGCGTGATGCGCTGCTGCATGAAAAGAGAAGCACCCATGATGGCACAGTTTACAGCAATCAGCGGCAGGAAGATACCCAGTGAAGCATACAGCGAAGGGCTAAAACGCTCTACAATCATTTCCACCAACTGAACGATAGCTGCGATTACAGCAATGAAAAGAATAAAGCTCAAGAAGCTGAGGTCAACGCCTTCAATGATTGCGTTGGCAGCCAGCACCTTTGTCTGCAATAAATAGTTGACCGGAAGCGTAACCACCAACACGAAAGTTACGGCGATACCCAGTCCTACGGCAGTCTTCACATTCTTCGATACGGCAAGGTAAGAACACATACCGAGGAAGAACGCGAATATCATGTTGTCCACAAAGATAGAGCGGACGAATAAACTTATTAAATGTTCCATATCTCTTCGATAAATTAAGAATTAAAGAATTAAAGAATTAAAGCAATGAGAACTTGTACTGCAGCAGAGCAGCCCATTTTTCATTCTTTCATTTTTCATTCTTCATTTATTTATTACTGCTTTTCCTGCAATTCTTTGTGACGTGCACGCTGATACCAGATGATGCAAGCGCAGAGAATCAACGCCATTGGCGGCATCAGCATCAAGCCGTTGTTCACATAGCCCAACTTCTGCAGAGGTTCATAGTTCAAGATGTTGAAACCGAGCAGCGTTCCCGAACCCAGAAGCTCGCGGAAGAAGGCTACGATTACCAGAATCTTGGCATATCCCAAACCATTACCCACACCGTCAAGGAAAGATTCCCAGGGACCGTTCTGCATGGCAAATGCTTCCAAGCGTCCCATCAGGATACAGTTGGTAATAATCAGACCTACATATACAGAAAGCTGCACACTTACATCGTAAGCAAAAGCTTTCAGAATCTCACTTACAATAGTTACCAACGCGGCAACAACCACCAGCTGAACGATGATACGGATACGGTTGGGTATCGTCTTGCGCAGCAGTGAAATCACTACATTGGAGAATGCTGTAATCACCGTCACTGAAAGCCCCATCACAATGGCAGGCTCCAGTTTGGCAGTAACAGCCAAAGCAGAACAGATACCCAATACCTGCACGGTAACGGGGTTGTTCAGTCCCAGCGGAGTAGAGAATACTTCTTTATTCTTCTTTGAAAACAATTGTCCCATATTCTTATTCCTCCTCATTATTATTAGTTAAAAAGTTCTTGTAGCTGCTCAGACAAGCCTTCAACATGGCATCCACACCTACAGAAGTGATGGTACCACCGGAAATGCCGTCCACCTGATAGTCAGGTTTCTCTACCTTGCCGTTCTTCACAACACCGAGGACTACCTCGCCGTTCTCCAACGTTTTCTTGCCGGAGAACTCTCCCTGGAAATGCGTGCTGGCGATTTCGGCACCCAGACCCGGAGTCTCACTGGCATGAGAGAAGTAAACACCATAAACGGTATCCTTGTCGCTGTTCAGCGCAACATATCCCCAGATAGCGCCCCAAAGACCGGCACCGTAAACGGGAAATACATATTTCTTCTCACCGTCAACCTCTGCCACGAATACGTGCAGACGGTTATTTTCTTTGGCTTCCTTCTCGTAAGCGGTAGCAAATGCACCGGTATTCTCTGTCAGAGTACCGTCAACGTTCATCAGCATATCGCCCTTTACATATTTATTATATTCAGCTTCGGCATCCTTCACGTCCTTGATGTTGAGTGCAGCAAGAATCTGCTTCTTCGTGTCAAGTTCCACATTCTTGTTCTGCGTCTCGCGCAAGGAAGAACTTACGAATGCCAGCAGGAATGCAACGATAACAACCATTACCGAAGCATAAATGATAGTATAACTATTACTATTGGTATTCATTTCTTTTCCGGTATTTAATTGTTAGACTTGATTGCACGTTTTTCGCGACGGCTGATGTTACCCTGTACCACACAGTAGTCAATCAGCGGAGCGAAGATATTCATCAGCAGGATGGCAAGCATCATACCTTCGGGGTAACCGGGATTGAGCACACGGATAATGATAGCCATGGCACCAATCAGGAATCCGAAGATGTACTTACCAGTCTCTGTACGTGCCGATGTAACGGGGTCGGTAGCCATGAACACGGCACCGAAGCAGAAACCGCCCAGCACGAGGTGTTCGTACCAAGGCATCTGTGCCATCGGAGTGTCGGGACCGATTGCATTGAACACCCATGCCATGAAGGCACCGCCTACGAATACGGAGAACATCGTTTTCCAGCTTGCAATGCCCGTCCACAACAGCAGAATGGCACCCAGAGCGATGGCGATAACGCTTGTCTCACCGATAGAACCCGGAATAAGGCCGGTCACCATGTCCCAGGAGAACTCCGGAACGGCGCCCGAGGTAGCGGCTGCACCCAACGGAGTAGCTACCGTCAGACCATCTACCGACTGTCCCAGACCGAAGATACTGTCGCCCGATACCCAAACGGCATCACCGGACATCTTCGTAGGATAGGCGAAGAATAAGAATGCACGGGTAATCAAAGCTACGTTGAACACGTTCATACCCGTACCACCGAATACTTCCTTAGCAAAAATTACAGAGAATGCAGTAGCCACCGCCAGAATCCACAACGGGCAGTCTACCGGAACAATCATCGGAATCAAGATACCGGAAACCAAGAAGCCTTCCTGAATCTCCTCCTTCTTCCACTGAGCCACTACGAACTCAATGCCGAGACCTACTACATAAGATACAATGATTTTTGGCAATACAGCCAGAAAACCGTAGATGAACATTTCCCAGAAGCCTCCGGCAGCACCGGTAGCGTGGAAATGCTGGTAACCTACGTTATACATACCGAACAGCAGCGCCGGTACTAACGCAATGACCACCATCGACATGATGCGTTTGCTGTCAATGGAGTCGTGAATATGCGTTCCCGATTTCGAAGTGGCATTGGGCACGAACAGGAATGTTTCGAAGCCATCAAACACCGAACGAAATGCGTGGAATTTGCCGCCTTCCTCAAAGTTCGGCTTTATCTTGTCGAGATAATTTCTTAACGCTTTCATTAATATATTTACGATTTTACGATTTACAATTTACGATTTGCCATACGCCCCGATTATGCCATTTCGGCACGAAGCATATCGAGCCCTGCACGTACGATGCGCTGCACTTCCACTTTGGAAGAACATACGAATTCGCAGAGAGCGAAGTCTTCGGGAGCTACTTCGTAGATGCCCAGAGCCTCCATACGGTCGATGTCACCTGCAATGATTGCTTTCACCAAGTATTCGGGGAAGATGTCCATCGGAAATACGCGGTCGTATTCGTTGGACATAATCATGTGACGTTCACCACCCTTGATACGGGCATCTATCACATATTCCTTCTTGCCCATCAACCAGCTGAAGTAAGAGCGGTTGACGCTGAACTGATTGAAACGCGGCATAATCCAACCCAACATTTCATGGATTTCATCTCCTTCGGGAATAACGGTCAATTGGCTGTCGAAAGAGCCGAGGAAGCCGTTCGGAGAAACTTTCTTACCGGTCAGCACGTTGCCGCTGATGTAGCGGAGGTCTTTGTCGGTAGTCACGTTACCTTTGAAAACGTTCGTCAACAGAGCGCCGACTTTCAGCTTGCAATAAGCGGGTTTCAACACTTCGGAACCCGTTACAGCCACCGTACGGGTCATGTCCACACGACCGGTATTCATCAGACGTCCGATGAAGAGTACGGCTTCGGCACTGATGGTCCAGACCGTTTCACTCTTCACTACCGGAGAGATGTGGTTAATCTGTACACCCACGTTGCCTGCCGGATGTGGTCCGTCAAAAGCTGTTACGGTAACGTTCTTTGCCTGCACAAGAGCAGCAGACTTTTGTTTTACACTAATACCCAGATACGTCTTTGCCATCTTTGACAAAGCGTCGAGTCCCGTCTGGAAGTTTGCTTCTTCTCCCTTCAGCGCGAATTCAAAATCGGGAGCCAGCGGATTGCTGTCGAAAGCCGAAATGAAGATAGCTTTCGGAGTTACCGTCGGATCAGCGATAACGTCGTACGGACGTTGGCGGATGAAAGCGAACATACCTGCTTGCAAAAGAGCTTCTTTTACTTGCTGGCCGCTCATCTTGGACGGGTCCATCTTGCCGAATTCCTCATAGTCTTGCTCAGTGGCAGCCTCTACGACGATGTTCAGCACCTTGCGGCGTGCACCACGCTCCACGCTTGTCACTACGCCGCTAACGGGCGAAACAAATTTCAATTCAGGATGATTCTTGTCGATAAACAAGGGTCCCCCGGCCATCACATATTCCTGCTCTTTGACCACCACTTTCGGAGTGATGCCTGTATAGTCATCGGGAACCAGCGAATAGAATCCCGGTTCCTTAACAGACACAAGTTCCTGGGCAGCAGCGCCTTTCAGGTTGATGTCAAGGCCTTTACGTAACTTAATTACATTTGCCATGCGTTTATTTAAAATAATGGTTTCATTAATTTGCCGCAAAAGTAGCAAAAAAGAACGTGAATAAAGAGTAAAAAAGAAAGGAATTACGGAGAAATTTCCGTAATCCCTTTCGTTAACGAACACGAGAACAAGGATTAGGGGTTAAGAATTAGGGATTAATACCCTGCGGAATCATAGTGCAGCCCACTAATCCTTAATCCCTAACCCCTAATCCTTATCATCACTTTTCTTCAGCGAACATCGGGTCCCATGCCGGCAGGCAGACGGGCTTTTGTTTAAACAGTTCCATCACTTTGGCGGGAACATACTTTGTCTCCACTACCAGACGGAACATGTATTCATTGAACCACTCGTCGGTCATGATGAGATGTCCCTGATAACCGGAAGCGGCTCCCCAACTGTTCTCTACCATCCATTTTACGGGCTTTCCGTCTTTGTTCAAGTCAACGGCCATCAAGGTCATGGCGTGGGAAGAGCCACTGGAGAAAGTCTGGATACGTTGCTTCTTGTCCATCCCGAAGGTGGTGCCCATCAGTGATTCGTAGTCATAGTTTTTCACATCGAGCAGACCGCGTTCGGAGTTCAGGAACTTGCCCACATCGCAAGAGAAGTACATCATGGTGCTGTCCTTCAAGGAGGCAATGGCCATCTCTTTGATCTCCTCTACGGGCAGGTTGACATAAGTCCAGTTCTTGCCGTCGTAACGGTGGCGGTCATAGTCTATTTCATAGCACTTGTAATACTCGCGACTGGGGTCGTTCATCAGCATTACGTAGTTGGTCAGCAGTTGTTTGTCTCCATATTTCTCAAGGAAAGACATGGGAGTGTGATGCTCTGTCTCCACAGGATTACCCTTGGCATCGTGGCGGACATAGTCGAACTCCGTGGGAGGTACACCGAGGTTCAGCACCAGCATGCGGTAGATGGTTCCGAGCATCGTAGTTTTCTCCTTCTCCAGAGCTTCGGGCTTGGCACCGGCGGCAGCCATGTCACGCAGTTGCAGACCATACTCTTTCAGCTTCAGAGAGATGAGGTTGGCCATGCGGGAGGTATTTTCACTGCTGTTTGTTTCGGGCATGGCATCTTTGGGAACAAGGCCGTATTTGGAAACAATGTCGGCCACACCGGTAAAGGTACCCCCATCGCTCAGCGGATGCTGAAAGAGCCATTCTACGGTCTTATCAGTCAGGGGACTCTTGGAGGTGTCGATGATGCCTTGCAAGAAGAGGTTTGCCTTCTCCAACTGGTCCCAGAAGAAGGGATAGACTTCGGAGAACTCGAAAGACTGGAAACCGTATTCGGCAAGAGTCTTGGCACGCATCACATTCAGCCCCGTAAACAGCCAGCAGCGGCCAGACGACTTCTGGTCGGTGATGCCTTTGGATTCTACCTTGATGGAGAAGTGGGTATCCATGCCCTGCATATTCTCCTGGTTGAGTGCCAGTTTACGGATGTCATTATTGCCTATGGCATTGCGGAGCGCCTTGTCGGCAGCCGTGCCTTGATAACTTTGCTTGATTTGTCCAAGCATTTCGGGGCTGATACCCCCTTTTCCCTCTTGTGCCTGCACAGAGAACAGTGCGGCACTCAGAACAATTACAGATAAAAATCGTTTCTTCATTCAGATTATGTGTTTTTAGTTATTGATGTCTTGCTTCGTGAAGCAGACAAAAGTAATGTCTTTTTTGATAATTTTAGTGACATCTTTAGATTTATTATCTATTACAGTGAAAACTATTCGGGATAAAATAGTTTCCTTTGCACCCACATTTCGTACGACATGAAAAGATATATACTAAGCATTATCGCACTGGTGCTGTTCGCCACCACCTTTTATGCCCAGGAACAGACTGCGGCCGCCACAAACGACAGCGTTCCTGCACTGACCAAAAAAGAACTACGCAAGCAAAAGGTAGCGCGTCGGAATCTGCATTACAATATTCTGGGCGGACCCAGCTACACCCCCGACTTCGGTGCCGTGCTGGGAGGAAGCGCCCTAATGACCTTCCGTATGAACCCCAGCGACACCACGCAGCTGCGCTCCGTAGTGCCCATGGCCATCGCCTTCATGTTCAACGGTGGCATCAATCTCTTCTCCAAACCGCAACTCTTCTTTAAGGGCGACCGTTTCCGTATCTTCGGAAAGTTCAGCTATAAAAATACGGAAGAAAACTTTTACGGCATCGGCTATAATACCAATAAAGATTATGTACGAAGCGACAGTACCAGCAAATACCGGTACAGCGGCGTGCAAATCAACCCCTGGTTCCTTTTCCGACTGGGCAACAGCAATATCTTTGCCGGACCTCAAATCGACATCAATTACGACCACTTGACGGAGCCCGGCAAGTTCTTGGTGGACGAACCCTCGTACAAAGAGGCAGGCGGTACGGCTAATGGCTATAACAACTTCAACTCCGGCCTCGGTTTCCTGCTGACATACGACAGCCGTGACGTCCCTGCCAACGCCTACCGTGGTATGTATCTGGATTTCCGCGGCATGATGTACGCCAAGTTCATCGGCAGCGACCAGACCTTCTACCGCCTAGAGATAGACTACCGCCAATACAAGTCACTGGGCAAGCGCAGGGTGCTCGCGTGGACGGCACAGACCAAGAACGTGTTCGGTGACGTCCCTCTGACGCAATATGCCCTCACCGGAACGCCTTTCGACCTGCGCGGCTACTACATGGGGCAATATCGCGACAAGTCCTCGCATGTGGTCATGGCAGAGTACAGACAGATGCTCAATACCGACCGCAGCACTTGGGTGAAGCGGATGCTCAACCACATAGGTTTTGTAGCCTGGACCGGCTGCGGCTTCATGGGCCCCACTCCCGGCAAGATAGAGGGTGTACTGCCCAACTATGGTGTAGGTCTACGCATTGAGGTACAGCCACGCATGAACGTCCGCCTGGATTTAGGCAAAAACACGGTAAACAACCAGATGTTGTTTTACTTCAATATGACAGAAGCGTTTTGAGTAACGCCCTGCCTACCTGCCCATCCCTTTCCTATGGAGAATGATGTTTGAAAGCCTTTAATCGCCTCTCACTCACAAGGTTATTCAAGCTCACCTCTATAGGAAGCTCACTTCCTTATAACATCGGAACACCTTGAGAAACAAACATTTTATTTTTCTTTTATTTTTCTTGCATCGGTAAAAGATTATCCATACTTTTGGCAATCACATTTCTTTTTATCAAAAAAGAAAGCAAACGAGCGGATACATGAAAGCCCTTGAAGTACTCTTCTGGATAAGTTTATTCATAGTGTTCTATACTTATATAGGATATGGTATACTATTATATATCCTGGTCAAGATAAAAGAATGTTTCCGTAAGCCTGCGCCCCGTCCGATGCCTGCCGACGATGCTTTACCCCCATTGACGCTATTTATCGCCGCCTACAACGAAGAAGATGTAGTGGATGAAAAAATGCGCAACTGCCTGGAGCTGGATTATCCCGCCGACAAGCTACGCATCCTCTGGGTGACCGACGGCAGCAACGACCATACCAACGAACGCCTCTCCCACTGGCCGCAAGCCATCGTCCTCCACCAACCCCAACGCCAAGGCAAGACAGCCGCCCTGAACCGCGGTATACATTTCGTAGAAACGCCCCTTGTCGTGTTCACCGATGCCAATACTCACCTCAACCGCGAAGCCCTGCGGGAGATAGTGCACGCCTTCACCGACCCTAAAGTGGGATGCGTGGCAGGCGAAAAACGTATCGCCGTGCAAAGCAAGGACAATGCTGCCTCGGGGGGAGAAGGGCTATACTGGAAATACGAATCCACCCTCAAAGCGCTCGACGCACGCCTCTATTCGGCAGTAGGCGCAGCGGGTGAACTGTTTGCCGTGCGCCGCGAGCTGTTCGAGGAAATGCAGACAGATACGCTGCTCGACGACTTCATACTCTCCCTGCGCATCGTCATGCAGGGACACACCATTGCCTATTGTGCCAATGCCTATGCCGTAGAAAGCGGCTCGGCAGACATGCGCGAGGAAGAAAAGCGCAAGGTGCGCATCGCTGCCGGGGGCTTGCAGTCCATCTGGCGGCTGCGTCCGCTGCTCAACCCATTCCGTTACGGTACATTCTGTTTCCAATATATTTCCCACCGGGTGCTGCGCTGGTCGCTCACTCCTATCCTATTGTTCCTATTGCTTCCCCTCAACACAATTCTCATCTTTACGACAAGCACGCCATTACTGTATGCCATCATCTGGCTGTTACAAGCTCTTTTCTACCTCATGGGAAGTTGGGGGTACTACCTTTCAATGAAGCATATAAAAAACAAGATACTTTTCATCCCCTACTATTTCCTCTTCATGAACGTCAACGTCATACGAGGATTCAACTACCTGCACAAGCGCAAAGGCAATGCAAGCGGCGCATGGGAGAAGGCCAGAAGGGCATGAAACTAATACTGTAAGAATGAAAAACATTTTGAAACAAGCTGAAAACGCCGAGAGACTGTTGAAGCTGACGTCAGATACCATGCTCCTTCTGAACCGGGACGGCATTTGCATGGACATCGCAGTGTACAATGTAAACCTTTGGTTCATGAAGGAAGAAAAGCTGCTGGGCAAGAATCTGCTCCAACTGATACCGCCGTCCACTTACTACCAAGTATATCCGGAGTTCAAGAAGGTACTGACGCAAAAGGTACGTTCAGTCCATAATTACGAAATGACACTGGGTCACACTACCTATTACTTTAAATGCATCATGTACCCGTACGACGGCATGGTCCTCTGCCAGTACCGCGACATCACAGAACGCAGCCAGCGCAAACTGGAACTCGAAAAGAAAAACCACGAGCTCAACGAAATACAAAAGGCCGCCCTCATCGGAAACTGGCAATACGATACCCAGACCCGCATATTCTGTTATGCAGGCCATACGGGCATCATGTGTTCGGAAGAGGTGCAGCACATCAATATGGACAATTATCTGGAACTCATCCTTCCTGAAGACCGGAAAAGCTTTACCGGCTGGATGAAAGAGAATCTGAAAGGCAAGATGGAAAACAGCGTGGACTACCGCATCTTCCTCCAAGGAAACATTTTCTATATCCGCCTCAAAGCGTTTGCCCGCGAACGGCAGAAAGACGGGAATGTCACTATAGAAGGATACATACAGAACATTACCGACATACAGAAACGGCGCAACGACATCAATCTGCTGACACATGCCATCAACAACTCCACCGAGGACATTTATTCGGCACACGAAGACGGCACGCTGATATTCTGCAACCGTTGCTTCAAGGAACGGCATGGCATCGGTAATGGCCAAGACATCACCCGGATGAAGATATACGACCTGCCCTCATACGGCAGGGATGAAACATCCTGGAAAGAGTTTGCCAACCGTGTCAAACGTGGAGAGACGAACCACGGATACATCGTCTACCATCCGCTGCCCAAGCGTCCGGAAGTACTCGCCATTGAAGGAAACGCTTATTGGGTGACAAGCGACAAAGGGGAAGGAACCATCTGGACATTCGGAAGAGACGTATCGACACGCATCCGGCATGAGCAGCAAATCAAACAGTTCAACCAGATTTTGGACAAAATCATCGAAAACCTCCCGGCAGGCATTGTTGTGAAGGACATCAACAACAACTTCAAGTACCTCTACCGCAACCGCGAATCATATAACCGCGAAATCCCCATACAAGAGGCATTGGAAAAGGATGACTTTGACTTTTATCCCCTGGATACTGCCCAGGAAAAGAGGGCGCAAGACATCGAAATAGCCAGAACCGGCAAAGAGATGCACTGGATTGCGGAAGAACGCGACGGAAACGGAAATCCCATCTATCTGGACAAACGGAAGATGAAGATTGAAAGCAACGACTTCTCCCCCATCCTGCTGAACATCGAATGGGACATCACGGAAATGGAACAGATGAAACGGGAACTGCTCGTAGCCAAGGAGAAAGCCGAGACCTCCGACCGGCTCAAATCTGCCTTTCTCGCCAACATGAGCCACGAGATACGCACACCGCTCAATGCCATTGTAGGCTTCTCACGAATTATTGCCGAAAGTACCGACGAGGAAGAACGGCTAGGCTATTACGAAATAGTGGAATCGAACAACGAACGCCTGCTCCAGCTCATTAACGAAATCCTCGACTTATCAAAAATAGAATCGGGCATCGTGGAGTTCACCATCACGCCCGTACGCCTCCATCCACTCTGCAAGGAGATACACGACGCACATATTTTCCGCTGTCCCGAAGGAGTGGAACTGATATACGAACCCTCTGACGAGAATATCGTGATTGACGGAGACAAGAACCGGATTTTCCAGGTCATTTCCAATCTGATAGGCAATGCCTTCAAGTTCACCACCACCGGGCACATCAGTTACGGGTATCGCCAGGAAGGCAAGTATGTAGCATTCCACGTCACCGATACGGGTATGGGCATTGCACCGGACAAGGTGGACCGGGTATTCGAACGTTTCGTCAAGGTGAACAACTTTGCCCAGGGCACCGGATTGGGACTTTCTATCTGCAAAACCATCATCGAACGTCTGGGTGGCAACATATCCGTCACTTCAGAGGTGGGTAAAGGCACCACATTTACTTTTGTTCTCCCGCTGGAATCCACCAGCAAAACAGAGGCGGAAAAGAAAGAAGAGGACAACCAGGAAACGACAGCAGAGACACACTCCACAGAGCAGAGGGGCAAAAATGCAGCCCCCGGAGATTCCCCGAAGAATGAAGAGGTCGGAGCACTCCCTACCCCTCCTTCCAAGACCATCCTGATTGCCGAAGATACAGAAAGCAACTTCATCCTAATTAACGCCATTTTAGGCCGACTCTATCGGCTGAAACATGCCAAAGACGGCATGGAAGCCGTAACGATGTTCGAGGAAGTCCACCCCGACCTCATCTTGATGGACATGAAAATGCCCAACCTTGGCGGAATCGACGCCACTCGCATCATCCGTGAACTGGTACCGGACATCCCCATCATCGCCCTTACGGCCTATGCCTACGAGCACGACAAGCAAGCTGCCCTGGAAGCAGGTTGCAACGACTTCCTTACCAAACCCTTCACTCAAGAAGTGCTGAAGGAAACCATCAAGAAATGGCTGGATGATAAAGGATGACTGAAAAACAGTCATCCTCCACTTTATGCAAAAATATCACTTCGCTGGATATAAGCAATCACATCCCCTTTATTGACCACATCCCCTTGCTTGGCACAGACTTCCACCACACGTCCGGTAAATCCGGTCCATATCTTCTCGTATTCGCCCCACGGCGTAGAGATGTAGCAGAACACCTCATCATGCTGGTACTTGCGTCCGATGAAAGGAGCAGAAGAAGGACCTTCGACGGAAACCTCCCAAAGCACTTGCCCCTTGGAAGGCGCGATTATCGGGTCTGCCTTGGCACGCTTCAGCTTCTTGATTTCTTCTTCCGAGTATCCGTTTTTGGCCATCGCCGCATCCTTGGCACGCTGCAGGTCATCCTCAAAACGTTTCTTGGCAACGCCGGATTTATAGTCGCGATACTGCCGGTCGTGCATGGCAAGCTCGAAGAGTTCCTCGTCATCATCGCCATATTCCCAACCGTTTTCGTCCATCTCTTTCCGGTATGTATCCAGAGCATCCGGGTAGTTCAGCTGCGGGTCCGTATCCACGAACTCAAAGCCTTTGGACTTAGCCAGTTCCACTATCTCGGGCGCTAAAGTACCGGGGAGGCGTCCACTCTTGCCCAGAATCATGTCCCACGTATGGTTGTCTATCATCGTCCAACGCTCCTCTCCCTTTACCTGCTGCATGAGGTTCATCAAAGCCACATTCTTCACATACTGGCTGAAAGGAGTCACCAAAGGAGGATAACCCAGCTTGGGCCATACATATTCCACTTCGTCGAACAGCATGACGAGCAGGTCGTCCAGACTGAGTTCCGGCTCGTTCTTACCGCGCAGTATCATGTTGATGCCGGAATGCACTCCCTTCAAGTCGGCCATCATGGAGCCCATCATGCCACCCGGCAAACCGCACTTCAGCAAGAGTGAGGACATATGTTTATTGGTGGGGTCCATGAAATAACCCAAGAACTCGTCAATGAACTCCTGCGTCATGGCACGGGCTTTCATGTAGGCTTTCATGTTTATGTCGGGCACTTGGAAACCCAGGTCTTTCAGCATGGCCTGCACGGAGATGATGTCCGGATGAACCTTGCCCCACGACATGGGTTCCATCGCCACATCGATGATGTCGGCACCGTTCTCACAGACTTCGAGAATGGAAGCCATGGAAAGTCCGGGACCGCTATGCCCGTGGTATTGTATCAGCACATCGGGGTGCTTCTCCTTAATGGTTCTGACAAGCTGTCCCAGCATACCCGGACGTCCGATGCCCGCCATATCCTTCAAGCAGATTTCAGGTGCCCCGGCTTCAATCAACCGGTCGGCAATACTGGCATAGTATTCCACCGTATGGACGGGAGAATACGTGATGCAGAGCGTAGCCTGCGGTATCATGCCCGCTTCCAGAGCATATTTGATAGAAGGAATTATATTCCGCGTCTCGTTCAATCCGCAGAAGATACGGGTAATGTCCACACCCTGGGCATGCTTCACCTTGTACATCAGCCGGCGCACATCTGCCGGAACGGGATACATGCGCAGTGCATTTAGCCCGCGGTCGAGCATATGCGTCTGTATGCCTGCTTCCCTAAAAGGTGCGGTAAAGGCGCGTACAGCCTTGTTGGGATTTTCACCATACAGAAGGTTTACCTGCTCAAAAGCTCCTCCGTTTGTTTCAACGCGTGCAAAACAACCCATTTCAACTATCAACGGAGCAATACGTACCAACTGGTCTACCCGGGGTTGATACTTACCGGACGACTGCCACATGTCCCGGTAAACAAGACTGAATTTAATTTCCTTTTTCATCATAGTCAATAATAAGAGATTTTCCTTCGGTTAACTTAACATATACAAATATAAAGGATTATTCTGACATATAGTCAAGAATAACCCTTAAAAATTCATCAGAAGCAATATGTTATATATCATATTGCTACTATCAAATTATTATCAGATGAAATCTTTCAATTCATCCTGCAACTTCTGGCGCGTAAAGAAGATGCGGCTTTTCACCGTTCCGAGCGGAAGGCCGAGGCGTTCGGCAATCTCGCGGTACTTGAAACCGGACACATGCATGGAGAAAGGGACTTTATAGTCGCGTGGAAGGGCATTGACGATGCGATGCATTTCTTTCAGGTCGTAGGCACCCTCGGTACTGGCAAAACCAGAGTCCTGGGGCATGCTGAGGTGATACTGATTGTCCGTCTGGTCCACAAAAGTCTGTTCGCGAACTATTTTCCGGTAATTATTGATAAAGATGTTGCGCATAATGGTATACATCCAACCTCTGAAATTGGTGTCGGGTTCAAATTTGTCTTCGTTATCCAAAGCCTTGAGAGATGTCTCTTGCAACAAATCATTCGCTTCTTCCCGGTCGGCTGTCAACTTGTATGCAAAGCGAAGCAGTTCTTCTTGCACTGCAAGCAAATCTTTTCTAAAACTGTAAGTATTCATACTTTGCTCAATTTTTAAATAGTTAATAATGGTTTAGGTTTTACGATTGCAAGTATAAGGAAGATTTGAAGCCCCGGGGGACGGAATACGGTTTTTATTAGGGGTGAAAACTATCATTTGACAGTTTACACCCCCTCTCTGATAGTTTACGGGTGATATTATATACTGAAAACCATCATTTTTCCGAAGATTTCGTAAATGTTACGTGATTTTTTTATAGCTTTGCCTACATATAGGAAAACACTTTTATTACATAAAAACACTTTATTTTATGAAATCATTTCAATTTAAGTCACTTCTTCTGCTGGCTGCCCTCATCATTTCCCTGCCCTCCTTCGGACAAGGACTGAAGGCGTTCAAGCTGAAGAACGGTCTTTCCGTATATATATGGGAAGATGAATCCAAATCGGACGTGTTCGGACTGGTAGGCGTACGTGCCGGTTCCATCAACGACAAAAAAAGAAGCCATCAGCAAGGAAATCAATGAGCTGACCGTCAAAGCTGGAAAATTGGGACTTCCCAACGAATACTCCAACCTGATGGAAAGCATGGGTGCCAAAGGGGTGAATGCAGGCACCTACTATGACTGGACCTTCTATCACAGCTCCTTCCCTGCCTATCAGATAAACAAATGGCTGGAAATCTCCTCACAACGTTTCCTGCATCCCGTATTCCGTTCCTTCCAGTCGGAGCTGGAAAACGTGTACGAAGAATATAACCGTTCACAAGATGACCAGGGACGTGCACAGAACCAGTTCGTGATGGAGAAAGCTTTTGAGGGACATCCTTACTCCCGTTCCATCATCGGCCTGCCCGAACATTTGAAGAATCCCCGCCTGAGCAAGCTGATTGAATTTTACGAACAATGGTATGTCCCCGAAAACATGGTACTGGTACTCGTAGGAAACATCAAAGCCCAACAAATCAGCGGACGCATCAATGCCGCCTTCGGACGTCTGGCTGCCAAGCCCGCACCCGAGCGCAAGGTCTACCAGAACCTCGAAATAAAGGGCCGCAAACAGTATTCGGCTAAAGTAGGATTCTACCCGCAAGTGGCAATGGTATTCAATGGAGTACCTGCCGGACATCCCGACGAAGACGCTCTGGACATCGCCCTGGCACTGCTGAACAACAACAGTCAGACCGGAACTATGGACAAGCTGGTACTGGACGGTGAACTGACCAGCGCCGGAGCCTACACCCGTACTTTCCGCGAACAAGGACGCGCCATCGTAGCGGCCATTCCCCTCTACGACGAAAACCAGCGCCGTTTCGAGTCGACCAAGAGCGCCGAAAAGAAAGCCTTGAAAGCCATCCAGCAAATCGCCAACGGAGAATTCGAGGACTGGAAAATTGATGCCATCAAAGCCGAGAAATGCCGCCAGTTCGACCTGGAAATGGAGTCGAACGAGGACAAGGCCATGATACTGATGAACGCCTTCTACAACGAGCAGGACTTGGGCGACATACTCAATTACAAGGACAAGATTATGGCCATCACCACTGACGACATCAAGCGAGTAGCCAAGAAATATCTGTCAGACAATTACCTGGCCCTATATATCGAAAAAGGAAAGCCTGACAAGAACGCCAAGATTGAGAAGCCGGGTTACAAACCCGTAGAACCTCCGATAGGAAAAGAATCGCTCTATGCAACACAATTCAAAAACCTGCCCATCGGACAGATGGAGGAGAAATTCGCAGACTACGGCGAAGTGCAAATCAAGCAACTGAACGACCGTTCAAAGATGTACTACACACCCAACAAGGAGAATAACGTATTCCAGTTGGTTGTACAATACGGAGCCGGTGAACGCGAATTCCCAAAACTTGGCTATGCCGCCCAGTTGATGAACAACGCAGGCATCATGGGGGCCTACGAACCGCAAGAGTTGAAAGAAGAACTCAGCAAGCTGAACGCAACCTGCCACGTGACAGCCGATGATGACAACCTCTACATCATCATGGAGGGCTACGAAGCCACCCTGCCGCAAGCCTGCCAGCTACTTTCACGCCAGATTTTGATGCCAAAACTGGACGAAAAGCAACTGGCACGTCTGAAAGGTTCGGCAATGGGTATGCGCCAGCAGCGCAAAGACAACGTCAGCATCCTGAACGAAGCACTGCGGCAGTACATGCTCTACGGAGAGAAATCAGACTACATCAAGGAACTGACCGACAAGGAGATTTACGAATTACAGATTTCAGAACTGACGGGCGACATCAACCGCGCCTCCAACTACGAGGCAAAGGTGTTCTTCACCGGAACACTCCCCTTCGACCAAGTATACGATATCCTGAGCAAGAACCTCCCATTGGTGGCCAACGAACGCCCGTCCAACTCCCCACAGGCAAAGGACATGATGCCGGTGACCGAAAACACCGTCTACTTCCTGCCTAACAACGATGCAGAACAAGCCCAAATCCACCTCTACATCCCGATGCAGAAGGCTGACAAAAAGGACGACGTGCTGCGTAGCGCATTCAACCAATACTTCGGTCTTGACTTCACCGGCATCGTTCTGAACGAAATCCGCGAAAAACGCTCCATGGCCTATACAGCCTACGCATTCGTCGGCACGCAAGGCATAGCCGGAAAAGCAAGCTATCTGCGCGGCTACATCGGTACCCAGAACGACAAGGCAAACGATGCATTGGACGTACTGATGGGTCTCGTCAACGACATGCCGAAAAATCCGGAACGTATCGACAACATCAAGAGCTACCTCCGCCAAGCCATGCTGACCAGTCACCCCAGCTTCCGCAACAAAGCCATGGAACTGGTAGACTTGGGCTACAGAGGCTACACAGACGACCCAGCAAAGGAAAACCTGCCGAAAGTAGATGCACTGACCTTTGACGACATCGTGAAATTCTACGAAGAGAACATCAAAGACAAACCTTACTGCATTTCCATCATGGGCAACCCAAAGAACATTGACCTGAAGCGACTGGAAAAATTCGGCAAGGTAGTGAAACTGAACGAACGCAAACTTTTCAACACGAAGGATGCATTGTTCTAACCTTGTTTTATCCCCTTAGCAATCCCATCCTCTTTCCCCCTTATCAGGGGAACGAGGAATATGAAAGATTCCCCGACATTTCGGTTCCAAATGCCGGGGAATCTTATTTTTAACACCTGAAGTTCTTTTGCACATTGCCCGGAATTTCACCGGAAAATCCCTGAGATTCTCAGACAGCAGATAACGGACTACCCTTCCTGCTCCTCTTCATTGCCCGAAAGGATAGGCAGGCAAATCCTATACTTCACCGCCAGTATGCGGGTAACGAACACCGTCACACCGCCCACAATCTGACACACGAAAGACTCCATCCCCAGAAGATGGCACATCCAGTAGAAGGTTCCTCCCACCACACAAGCCATCGCATAAATCTCCTTCCGGAATATCAGCGGAATTTCGTTAATGAATACGTCACGTATCACACCTCCCGCAGCCCCGGTGATGCTGCCCATAATGATGGCCACCCAGAAGGGATAGCCCAGCGCGATGCTCTTGCCCACGCCGACCACCGTGAACAGTGCCAGGCCGATACTGTCGAATATGAAGAACGTATTGTGCAGATGGATGAGATGTTTACCGAAGAGGATGACCCACAACAAGGCCAGTCCGGTACAAATCAAGTAAATGGGATCCGTCATCCAGCCCGGGGTGACGTCCAGCAACAGGTCGCGTATCGTACCGCCGCCAATGGCCGTCACAAAACCCACCACATACGCTCCAAACCAGTCGAACCGCTTGGCCGAGGCCAGGCGTATGCCACTGATGGCAAAGGCAAATGTGCCAATGAAATCGAGTATCTGAACAAATGTTGGCATTGTCATACTGAAATTAAGAATGAATAATTAAAACACTGCTATTTTCAAGAAGTACTCAAAATAATAGGCAAAGTAACAAATAATTTCCCTAAGAAAACGTATTTTTGTCGTATCATTTTTCACCAACTACGACAATGAGAATAACAATCGTATCGGGCGCACGCCCCAACTTCATGAAAATAGCCCCCATCTGCCGCGCCATCGACGCCGCCAGAGAGGCAGGAAAGAACATCTCCTACCGCATCGTCTACACCGGTCCGCAGGATGACACCAGCCTGGATGCCTCGCTCTTCTCCGACCTTTCCATGAGGAAACCGGATGCCTACCTCGGTGTCACCGGACACAACCACTCGCAGGTGGCAGCCTCCATCATGCTCGCCTTCGAGCGGGAGTTGGACGGGCATCCGGCACAAGTCGTACTGGTGGTAGATGACATGACCGCCACTATGAGCTGCTCCATCGTCGCCAAGAAGCGCGGACTGAAGGTGGCGCACGTCATAGCCGGCACACGCTCTTTCGACATGAACATGCCCCGCGAGGTGAACCGCACCATCGTGGACGCCATTTCCGACTATCTCTTCACCGCCGGCATGGTGGCCAACCGCAACCTCAACCAGGAGGGCATGATACCCGAATATATCCACTACGTGGGCAACATACTGATTGACACCATCCGTTTCAACCGCCACCGCCTGGTGCAGCCCATGTGGTTCTCCAGCCTCGGCCTGCGGAAAGGGAACTACCTGCTGCTCACCCTCAACCGCCGCGACCTGCTGGAGAAGAAAGCCGTACTGCACTCCCTGCTCCAGACCGTCATCGAGAAGGCCGGCGGCATGCCTATCGTCGCCCCGCTACACCCCTACGTGCAAAAGGCGGTGAAGTCGCTGGAAGTGAATGCTCCCAACCTGCACATCCTGCCTCCGCAGAGTTACCTGCACTTCGGATTCCTCATCAACCAGGCACGGGGCATCGTCACCGACTCGGGAAACATCGCCGAAGAAGCTACCTTCCTCGACGTCCCCTGCATCACCCTCAATACCTATGCCGAGCATCCCGAAACCTGGCGCATCGGTACCAACGAGCTGGTAGGCGAAAATTCCTTCGCTCTCTCCGCCTCGCTCGACAAGCTGCTGCACGGAGAATGGAAGCACACCACCCTGCCCGACCGCTGGGACGGACGAACGGCGGAACGCATCGTACAGACACTACTGAACGGCAACAATTCATAATCCTCCATAAACTCTATCCCAAGCTTGCAAACGTCTATCCCAAACCTACGGACGCTTATCCCAAGCTTGGGTCTTTCTATCCCAAGGCTTGGGATAGAACTTTATCCATACGTTGTGCAACTTTATCCTTTATATCCGGCAACTTTTCTATAAGGCTTCTGTACGTTTTTTATCTGTATCCGGTAAACAAGACATACGACTTTCACGTTCATTTAACCATATCTCCCGTTTCTTTAGTCTATATTTGCTTCTTGATTAACCTTAATTTGTTAACTTTGCGCCCGAATTATCTGTAACTTATGAAGCAAAGATATACAATTTACGCCCTTTTCCTGCTGTCACTGTTCGTCTCCATCAGCGCATCCGCCCAGATAAAGGGTGTCATCACAGACTCCCTCACGAACGAACCGCTGATGTACATCACCGTACAGTATGAAGGGAAAGGTGTAGGCGGCATCTCCAACGCAAACGGTGAATACCAGGTGGAAACCCGCAAAGGCTGGGATGAGCTGACGTTCTCCGCCGTAGGCTATATCACCAAGAAAGTAAAACTGAAACCCGGCACCCGGGTGCTGAACGTCAAACTGCAATCGGATGACATCATGCTCTCCGAGGTCGTGGTGAAGCCCCAAAAGGAGAAATATTCCCGCAAGAACAACCCCGCCGTGGAGTTCATGAAGAAGGTCATCGAGAACAAGAAGGCGCTGAAACTGGAAGAGAACGACTACTACCAGTACCAGAAGTACGAAAAGATGAAGATGTCGCTCAACGACGTCACCCCTGACAAAATGGAAAAAGGCATCTACAAGAAATTCTCCTTCTTCAAAGACCAGGTGGAGGTATCACCCAAGACCAACAAAATGATTCTACCCATCTCCATCAAGGAGACGGCCAGCAAGACCATTTTCCGTAAAAGCCCCAAAAGCGAAAAGACCATCATCGAAGGTATGAACTCCACCGGTATCGAAGAGTTCTTCAACACCGGAGACATGCTGGGGACCATCCTTACGGACGTATTTTCCGACATCAACATCTATGACGACGACATCCGCCTGCTGCAACGCCGCTTCGTCAGCCCCATCGGCCGCGGAGCCATCAGCTTCTACAAATACTACTTGATGGACACGCTCATGGTGGATAGGCAGGAGTGCGTGCACCTCACCTTCGTTCCCCAGAACCCACAGGACTTCGGTTTCACGGGGCACCTCTACGTGGTGAAGGACTCCACCTATGCCGTGAAGAAATGTACCATGAACCTGCCCAAGAAGACGGGTGTCAACTTCGTGGAAAACCTCGACATCGTGCAGCAGTTCGAACAACTGCCCGACGGAAACTGGGTGCTGACCGATGACGACATGACCGTGGAACTGCACTTTGTGAAAGGCATCCAAGGCCTGGAAGTGCAACGGACCACCAAATACAGCGACTATCAGTTCACGGAGATAGAACCCCGCCTCTTCCGCCTGAAAGGAAATGTCATCAAGGAGGCGAACATGCTTGCCAAGAGCGACGAGTATTGGGCGAAAGTGCGCCAAGTGCCCCTCACCAAGAAGGAGAGCACGATGGACGTATTCATGAACCGCATCGAACAGATTCCCGGCTTCAAGTACGTCATCTTCGGGGCGAAAGCCTTGATTGAGAACTTCGTGGAGACGGGCAGCAAGAACCATCCCAGCAAGTTCGACTTCGGCCCTATCAATACAATGATAACCAGCAACTACGTCAACGGCACGCGCTTCCGTCTGAGCGGCATGACGACCGGTAACCTCGACCCGCATTGGAGCCTAAGCGGTTACGGTGCCTACGGAACCAAGGACAAGAAATGGTTCTACTCCGGGCAGGTGGCCTATTCCTTCAACAAACGAGAATACGTATTGTGGGAGTTCCCGAAGCACTACATCGCCTTCAAGTACACCTACGACGTGATGTCTCCCATGGACAAGTACCTCGCCACGGACAAGGACAACTTGTTTGTCGGTTGGAAATGGACTACGGTAGACCAAATGTCCTACATGCGCGACGCCACGCTGACCTACGAGCTGGAGACCAATACCGGCTTCTCCGTACAGGCCATGGCACGCCACCGCAACGACCAGCCTGCGGGGCAACTGCAATACTGGAAGAACAACGGAGAAACACCCGGACAGTGGGATGAAAAGAATACGCTGGTGCACGACATCACCACTACCGAGCTGGGTGTGACCCTGCGTTACGCTCCTGGTGAAACCTTCGTCAACACCAAACAGCGCCGCGTGCCCGTATCGTTGGATGCGCCCACCTTCACCCTCTCCCACACCGCCGGATTCAAGGGCGTGCTGGGTGGAGAGTACAACTTCAACTTGACGGAAGCCAGCATCCGGAAGCGCTTCTGGCTCGGCTCGTGGGGCAAGCTGGACGTAACGGCACGTGCCGGTGCGCAATGGAACACCGTTCCCTTCCCCCTGCTGAACCTACCGATGGCGAACCTCTCGTACATTACGCAGAACAACGAGTCCTTCAACCTCATCAACAACATGGAGTTCCTGAACGACCGTTACGCCTCCCTCAACCTAAGCTACGACATGAACGGAAAACTCTTCAACCGCATCCCGCTCATCAAGAAGCTGAAGTGGCGCGAGATGTTCCGCATCCGTGGTCTGTGGGGCACGCTGACGGACAAGAACAACCCATACAAGAGCAACAATCCCGACTTGTTCCTCTTCCCCATGCGCGACGGTGTACCCACCAGCCACGTCATGGGCAAGACTCCCTATGTGGAAGCCAGTGTAGGTATCTACAATATCTTCAAGCTGCTCCACATAGAATATGTACGCCGACTGACCTATACGGATATACCGGGAGTGAAGAAGGGCGGTATACGCTTCATGATATTAATGATTTTTTAAGAGTTACATACTATGCAACCATTAGCAGAACGGCTTAGACCAAGAACATTAGATGAATATATCGGTCAGAAACATTTAGTGGGACCGGGTGCAGTGCTGCGTAAGATGATTGATGCAGGACGTATCTCTTCGTTTATCTTATGGGGCCCTCCGGGAGTGGGAAAGACAACCCTGGCACAGATTATCGCCAACAAGCTGGAAACCCCTTTCTATACACTTAGTGCCGTGACCAGCGGTGTGAAGGATGTACGCGACGTGATAGAGCGTGCCAAGAGCAACCGCTTCTTCTCGCAAGCCAGTCCCATCCTCTTCATCGACGAGATACACCGTTTCAGCAAGTCGCAGCAAGACTCGCTGTTGGGAGCCGTGGAGCAAGGCACCGTGACGCTGATAGGCGCCACCACGGAGAACCCTTCGTTCGAGGTCATCCGCCCGCTACTATCCCGCTGCCAGCTCTATACCCTGAAGTCACTGGAGAAGGACGACCTGCTGGAACTGCTGCAACGCGCCATCACCACGGACACCGTGCTGAAGGAACGGAAAATAGAACTGAAAGAAACCACTGCCATGCTCCGCTTCAGCGGAGGAGACGCCCGCAAGCTGCTCAACATCCTCGAACTGGTGATAGATTCCGAAGCCACCGACCCTGTCCTCATCACGGATGACATGGTGACCGAACGCCTTCAACAGAACCCTCTTGCTTACGATAAGGATGGCGAGATGCACTACGACATCATCTCCGCCTTCATCAAATCCATTCGCGGCAGCGACCCGGATGGCGCCATTTACTGGCTGGCACGCATGGTAGAAGGCGGTGAAGACCCTGCCTTCATAGCTCGCCGCCTCGTCATCTCCGCTTCCGAAGACATCGGACTGGCCAACCCCAACGCGCTGCTGCTTGCCAACGCCTGCTTCGACACGTTGATGAAAGTGGGATGGCCCGAAGGACGTATCCCCCTGGCAGAAGCCACCATATACCTTGCCACCAGCCCCAAGAGTAATTCAGCCTATATGGCCATCAACAATGCCCTGGAACTGGTACGCGAAACGGGCAACCTCCCCGTCCCCCTGCACCTGCGCAATGCGCCCACCAAGCTGATGAAGCAGTTGGGCTACGGCGAGAAGTACAAGTACGCCCACGACTACCCCGGCAACTTCGTCAAGCAGCAATTCCTGCCCGACGAATTGAAAGACCGCCGTATCTGGGAGCCACAACTCAACCCTGCCGAGCAGAAGCACAAGGAACGGATGCAGCAACTCTGGGGAGAGGAAAAGAAATGGTAAACTATCAATTAAAATTAAAAATTAAAAGTTAGAGATTAAAAGTCGGATACAGAAAATCCCCACAACAAATAACTTATAACTCATAACTCCATGAATATAGTAGTATTAGACGGCTATGCCGCCAACCCCGGTGACCTTTGCTGGGACGAATTGCAAGCCTTGGGCGAGTGCACCATCTACGACCGCACCGCCCCTGCGGAAGTATTGGAACGCGCCGCTGGTGCAGAAATCCTGCTGACCAACAAAACCGTGCTCACCGCCGAGCACATGGCGGCACTGCCCGAACTGAAATACATCGGTGTGCTGGCTACCGGATACAACATCGTAGACACCGCCGCTGCCAAAGAACGCGGCATCATTGTCACCAATATTCCCGCCTACAGCACCGACTCCGTTGCCCAGATGGTCTTTGCCCATATTCTGAACATCACCCAGCAAGTGCAACACCACTCTGAAGAGGTGCACCGGGGCCGCTGGACAGCAAGCAAGGACTTCTGCTTCTGGGACACGCCTCTCATCGAACTGCGCGAAAAGAAGCTTGGAATCGTAGGCCTGGGCCACACCGGCTTCACCACCGCCCGCATCGCCATCGGCTTCGGTATGAAGGTATGTGCCTACACCTCCAAGACCAACTTCCAGCTTCCTCCCGAAATCCGCAAGATGGAGCTGGACGAGTTGTTCCGCGAATGTGACATCATCAGTCTGCACTGTCCCCTCACCGACTCCACCCGCGAGATGGTGAATGCAGAACGGCTTCGGTTGATGAAGCCCACCGCCATTCTCATCAATACCGGACGCGGCCTGCTCATCAACGAACAAGACCTTGCCAACGCACTTAACAACGGTACCATCTATGCCGCCGGCGTAGACGTACTCTCGCAAGAACCTCCCCGTGCCGACAATCCGTTGCTCTCCGCCCGCAACTGCTACATCACTCCGCACATTGCCTGGGCAAGCACCGCCGCGCGCGAACGCCTCATGCAGATTATGCTCGAGAACATCAAGGCCTACCAAGACGGCAAGCCGGTGAACGTAGTGAATAAATAAGCAAACAACATGGGAAAGTCCGCCGTAAAAGGTCTGTTCTACATCTGTCTGATAGCAGCGACATTCGTCTTGGCCACCATCACCATAATGGCAGCCTTCTCAGGAAATGTAGCTCCGGTCGATTCCGTCATCATGCCATTACTGGGGCTGGCAGTGCCCGTACTCCTGATTGTCAATCTGATAACGGCACTCTGCTGGGCATTGGCCCGTAAGCGCTGGGCACTGGTTCCGCTGGTGGCATTCTTCTGCAACTGGGGATATCTGACGTCTGTCTTCCAGCTCCACCTGCCGAAAGACAAAACCCCGGCAGGCAAGTATCTGAAGATAGCCACCTACAACATACACAACTTCGGAGGTGAGATTACCGGTTATTCCTGCAAGGAGATAGCCCGGTACATGCAGCAGGAAGGCGTGGATGTGCTGTGCTTCCAGGAGTTCGGAGACAACAGCGACTTCCCCACAGACAGCATACGGCGCGTACTCTCGCATTGGTCACACGCGCTCATCCCTTCTGAAGACTCCGTCAAGGGCGTACTGCCTATCGCCGTATTCAGCCGCTATCCATTGGCGAACCACCGTTTCATCACTTACCAGCACAGCTCCAACTGTAGCATGATGTGCGATGTAGTGATGGGTACGGATACCATACGTCTGATAAACAACCACCTGCAGACCACCAGCGTTAGCCAGAAGCGCAGGAAGTGGGAACGCGAGCTGGCCACCGACGACACCCGCCGCGAAGTCCAGGCAGCCAAAGATGCCGCAGGCACCCTGCACGAAAACTTCATGAAGCGGGCCACGCAGACTTACGTCATCAGCCACTACGCTAAGACCAGCCCCTATCCCGTGCTGCTATGCGGCGACTTCAACTCAATACCTTCCTCCTACACCTACCATCATTTGAGGAAAACCCTCAAAGACGGATTCCGCACTGCCGGAAACGGATACATGTACACCTACCGCTATGCCAAACGCATGTTGCGTATTGATTACATCTTCCACTCCCCTAGCTTGAAGGGTATCGAATACTACTCTCCGGACCTGGATTTGTGCAGCGACCACAATCCAGTGATTATGGAGGTTGAAATACAATAAAGTAAAGAAAGCCAAAAATAATAAGGGCTGTCCCGGAAATCCCGGAACAGCCCTTGCCTTATCATATTCTGCCATTCAACGGAGGTTATCTGCACCCGATTAGTTGAACACGTAACGGATACCGACTTGCAACTTCCAGCATTCGCTGTAGTTCTGATAGGTGTCGTAAGTCTTGGTAGGATATTCACCGTTCACCTTATACATGGAGAATACCGGAGTCAGGTCAGTGGCGCTCTTCACCCCTTCATACTTCAGGATTCGGTTGCTGTTGGAAACGGTATTGGTCTTGGAGATACCCCATTTGGAGTTGATGAGGTTACCCACGTTCATGATGTCAAAACTCAACTGGAAGCAATGCTTGGTCTTGCCAATCTTGAATTCGAAATCCTCCAGCAGACGGAAGTCAAAGCGGTGCACCCACGGAGCGCGGGCAGCATAAGCCTCGGCATACTGTCCTTTGTGATTCTTCAAGTACGAATCCTGCTCTACGAATTTCCAGAAGGCAACGCGGTCTTCCTCTGTCTTGAAGTTGATTTCACTATCGTCCTTCGGAATGTACATCAAGTCGTTGTTGATACCATCGCCGTTCATGTCGTTGGTGTAGCAGAAGCTGTAACCGCCGGAAGAATAGCCGGAATAGAACAGATTCAGGTGTGTGCCGCGAAGCAGGCCTTTGTGTCTGAAGGGGATGTAGTAGCCCACAGAAGCAATCACCTTATCGGGAACCACATACTGTGACCGTTGTGCATCCACATAATTGGAACCATCAATCGTGTTCAATCCCTGCCAAGTGGAGATAGGGTCGCTGCCCGGAAGACCGGAAACTTCTTTGGACTCCGTGTGCGTATAGGCCAGCATCAGCATCAAGTCATCCACCGGCTGGGCATTCACCGTGATGTTTGCCGTATAGCCGTAGCCTTTGGATGTATTGTCGAGTACCACGGCATTCTTGCCATTGTAATGCACGAAGTCGCCTGCATATTTCACATTCTTGTCGGGGTTGTCATAAAGAGAATAAGAGTACACCATGCGGTTATCCGCACCATTGAAACGTTGCATACCCGTATGCAACAGTTCCGTAGTTGTCACGTCTTTTCCATCAGCGCCCTTGACGGTGGTCAGCTTATTGTACTTCCATTCGTCGGGGTTCTTGATATTGATGTTGTTGATGGTAACGGCATTCACATTCTTCGTGAACATGAACTCTCCCGTCACGGTCAAGGGGAAAGATACGGGTACCTGATAGTCCACCGCGATAGACGACTTCCACACCTGCGGCATCTTGAAGTCCTGAGCCACACCGGAAATCTTGCTTCCCGCCACGTGTTTCTCAATCGTGGTGGGGAGGTTGAACTTGTCGATTATCTGGTTCATGTCCGTAATCATGCCGCCTGCCAACTGGTCCAGACGGGAATCATGGCCCACCACCTTTCCATTGTCATATTGGGTCTTAAAGGTAACGGAGTTCTGTACCATAGAAGCATTGGTCGGCATATTGGTGAAGAAAACCAACGGCAGACGTCCGGTAAACACACCCGTACCTCCACGTACTTTCAGCGACTTGTCCTTGAACACGTCCCAAACGAAACCTATACGGGGAGAAATCTGCCATCTGGAATCCGGCCACTTGCCAGTGTCGATGTGCTGCCCGTCGAAGTCAAGCTCATAGATGGCATCGTTTCTCTGGAGGTCGTCGTTGTCGAACATCAAGTTGTCGAAACGGATACCGTAGGTCAGTTTCAGACTGTTGCCGAGGTTCCATTCATCCTGGGCATAGAAACCAAGCTGGTTGAAGGTAACCTGAGCATTGGGGTTGGCCACACCGTTGAAGCCATAAGTCAAAGCGAATGATTCGGGAGCTGCGCCACTCAGGAAATCTTCCAGACTGTTATAGCGGTAATATCCCGTACCGTTACGCATATAGGCGTTGTTGGCAAACTGGTGCTCATAGCTAAGACCTGCCGTCAGCTTGTGGTTACCGGTGAAGAAGGTGAAGTTATCGGTAATGTTCGTAATCTTGTTCTTCACACCGTTGTTGTAGGTGAACAACTCGTAACCGGCGCTCATGTACGGTTCCAGAATCTGGTTTCCATTCTCGTCCTTGCCTGCCATGATGTCGATGAAGGGGAAAGGAGAAGAATTGGTGCCGCGCATGTCCTCTATATTGGTGTAGGTGAACAGCAACTGATTGGAAATCTTATCGGTGAAGCGGCTGTTCAAATCTGTCGCCCAAGACTGCACCTTGTTGTCCATGGAATACATGCTGTTGGCAAACGCCATAGACTGCGTACCTACGCGATAAGTATTGTTCAAGCGATATCCCGTATCGGAAGAGTTACCGTTCGGGGCATTCCAAGCCGTATTCTTCGTATTGTTGTAGCGGAGGCTCAAGCGATGGCGGTCCGTGATGTTCCAGTCGATGCGGGCCAGAATCTTGGTGTTCTCCTCGTCAGCAGGAAAACTTGTGTAAGAGCCTGCGTCGTAGCCGTACTTGTCCTTCAGATGGTTGTACACCTTCTCCATATCCGACTTCAGCGTACGGGACACCATACCTTTTGCCTCTTCACCGTCCTCACGCGCGCGATACTTTATAACCTCTCCCGGAGTCTTCTCCTTTTCGTAGTTTACGAAGAAGAACAGTTTGTTCTTGATGATAGGACCGCCCAGCGTGAAGCCGTAGGTAGTCTTGGACTCGTCGGAACGTGCTCCCAGGTCCTCGCCGTTGATGCGGTTACCGCGCATGTCCTGGTTGCGGTAATAGGTATAGGCAGTACCTCTGAACGTGTTCGTACCACTCTTGGTAATGGCGTTGATGCCGCCGCCTATGAAGTTCGTCTGGCGCACGTCGAAGGGAGCCACCACTACCTGCACCTCTTCGATGGCATCCATGGAGATGGGGTTGCCGCCGCCGGGGAGGTTGGAACTAAGTCCGAAGTTATTGTTGAAGTTGGCACCGTCGATAGTGAAGTTCGTGGAACGTCCGTCACCGCCGGCAAAACTCATGCCGTTGGCATAGGGAGAAAGGCGGGCAATGTCACTGATGCTGCGGTTCACGGTGGGAAGCTGCGTTATCTGTGCAGAAGAGATGTTGGTAGTGGCACCCGTCTTTTCAGCAGTGAACTTGGTCTTGGCAGCCGTCACAATCACTTCGTTCAGCAACTCGGAAGATTCACTCATCTCTACGTTCAGGTTGTATACCTCACCCAGCTGAAGGGTGATGTCCTTATAAATAACCGTCTGATAGCCGATATAGGAAATCTCCACCCGGTAGGGACCACCAGTGCGCATACCCTGGATAGAATAGCGTCCATCGACGTTGGTCACGGTTCCGTAGCGCGAACCGGAAGGCTGATGAACAGCCTGTACAGTGGCGCCGATAATGGGCTCATTACTTGCATCCGTCACCTTACCTGCCATAGAGGCGGTGGTGACCTGCGCATTTACACCTACGGCAGCCAGTAGCAGTAACGCTGTCAGTGCAATTCTTACTCTCTTTAACATAATGTCTTTTAAATTAGTTCCTAAAACGTTATATTTCTTAAAACACTGGCAAAGATACGCAAAATTATATATAAGAACATTACAATATGATTACATTTTTTTAAGGATTTATTCAATACAAGGCAGCACCACCGTGAAACGGCTTCCACGACCTTCCTCGGAGCGGAGTTCGATGCGTCCTCCCATCTTTTCGACGATGAGCACACAGATGGACAAGCCTAGCCCGACGCCTTGGGAAAACTCGCTACGCTTGTAGAAACGCTCAAAAATCATCTTCTGCTCGCTGTGCGGAATGCCTATGCCGGTATCTTCCACATAAAGATGTACCTCGCTCATGCCGGACGGACAACAATACCCCAGCTGGATGCTGCCTTCTTTCGTAAACTTGTTGGCATTGTTCAGGAAGTTGGTGAGTACCTGTGTCAGTCGCATGGGATCTACATTCACCTGCACATCTTCGGGAGGGAAATCCTTGAGGAACTGCAACGGCGGCTGGATAAGCAGGCTATGCGTCTGATAGACGTCATCGAGCAGCTGGCGCACACTCTCCCGCTGAAAGATGAACGAGAGGTTACCCGACTCGATGCGCGACAGTTCCAGCACATCGCCCACCAGTTTCAGCAGCAGTTTGGTATTGGTGTTGATAATGTCCACAAACTCCTGCCGCTCTTCGTCGGAGAACTCCGGCTCGTTAGCCAGCATGTCCGAGAAGCCGACAATGGCATTGAGCGGAGTGCGTATTTCGTGACTCATGTTATTGAGGAACGACTGTTTCAGTTCGGCTTGCTCCGCAAGCTCGCGGGATTCTATCAGCTCCTGCTCGTGGTCTTTCAGTTCCTGGATGTTCTGCAGCAGTCCGGCTATGATGGGTGCGTGTCCGGGGGTGTGGATGGTATTGTAGCTGAACTCCCACCACTGGAACTCGCCGGTGAAGTTACAGCGGTACTGTCCCTTGTGGTGCGTACGTTCGTGCCTTGACGCTATGTTCTTGCGGAAAACGGGTAAGTCGCCGGGATGGATGTAGGGAGTGATTTCATTGAGCAGAAGACGACCGGAGCGGTGGTGAATAAGCTCGCAGAACTGCGAGTCGCAGGACACGGAATCTCCCTCCAGTCGCCAGGCGTAGGTAGAATTTCCTTCGATGGCCAGGCAGAGGGTCTCATGCTCGTAGAGGAGGTTTCGCAGTGCCTCACGCTTGCGCCTGCGTTCGTGCAGTAGGCTGAAAGAGAGCAAGACTATCACCGTCAGCACGAAGACAGCGCCCAGAATGGAGCCTACGAGTATATGGTAACGATAGCGCTCCGAGAAAGGGATGTACATCACGGTGTACTCCACCGGAATGCTCTCGAGCGGGATGCCATACTTCTGCAGCACATGCCAGTTCAGCACGTACTGCTTAGCGCATTCCGTCACCTGCTGCCGGGGCATCCGCCCTTCGAGGCGTTCCTTGATACCGGTCGCCATGTATCTTATCTGGCTCTCCAGCGGGGTGAAATATCCTCCCAGCAAGTAGTCGGCAAAGCCGAAGCCCTCGTTGATGGTCTGAAACGTGGGATTGTCAAAGAGCATGCCCACGCGCTTGGTGGTATAGTCCCGCTTGGTATAGAGCAGCAACGTGTTGTCGCCGCGTCCCAGCCACATCAGATGGCGTATCGCTATGGAGTCGCTCGTCATGCGCACAATCTTCGTGGTGTCCAGCAGCATGTCTATGTTCTGCCGTTTCAGTATGGGGCTGATAGTCTCCCCCTCGCGCACGCAGTGATAGGAGGAACCAGCAAAGTAAAAGCCTTGGGCGGAGGTCACGATGTCGGGCCCCTGCCCTTCGCACTGTTCGTTCAGCGCGTGCCATATCTTGCGGTCCAGAAAAGTCTGGCCGTTCATCAGACAGATGCGTGCCTTGCCCATGATACTCTCTATCATGCGGATGGTGCGCAGGTAATCGGGCGTGTCGGCATAGCCCGTGATGTTGGGATATTGCAGGAGCAGGGAGATGTTGGGATAGTTCACACCGCTAAACACGACGGGTATTTCGTGCGCCAGCGGATGCCCGCATGCCATCAGCGCATAGGCAGCCTGGTCGTCGAGCACGGCTATTAGCTCGGCTCCCCAAGCGGAGAGGTCGTCCACGAAGCCGACCATGCGGAAGTTCTCCACCTCCTCCATGTAGCGGTCGCAGTCCAGGTAGTATTCGCGTACATCGCAGTCCAAGCCGAGACGGCGGAACTCTTTCTGCAGCAGTTCCAGAGCTTTCGTGGCAGGCGGATAGCCCGGCTCGAAAGAGTGTATCAGTGCGATGTGCCGCGTCTCCGCATGGGCGGGGCAGGCACACCACACGAGGCAGAGGGAAAGCGTCAATATATATACGGTAACTACCGTTGTTTGCTTCATATCCGGAAGGTCCTTTCGACTTGTACCAGCAAAGATACGAATGTTTTTTAAGAATAATGGACTATTTCTTCTGTTTCTGTAACAAAGAATACGTTTTCTTAAATCATTGACACATCCCAACTTATCTTTCAGAGGATTTACCGAATATCCCTAAAGAACCGATTCTTCGTCCAGTATTCCAAAGTGGAGATCTATTTGTTCTTAACCTTCGGCAACACCGCATTCAGTACCATATATCCCAACATACCGGCAACAATCGTTCCCAGCAATACACCAAACTTCGCCTGGTTCAGCAGATCCGGATATTCTCCTGCAAAAGAAAGGTTGGCAATAAATAAAGATACCGTAAAGCCAATACCCCCCAACAAGGATACTCCGGCAACACTTCTCCAATTCATTCCCGGAGGCATTGAGGACAAACCACTCTTGACCGCCAGCCAGGTAAACAGAAAAATACCGATAAACTTGCCAAGAAGCAATCCTGCAGCCACCGCTATACTAACAGCTCCAACAACGCCACCGCCTCCACTGAACACCACACCGGCATTGGCAAAGGCAAAGAGCGGCAGTATCACAAAGTTTACCGCACCATGCAAATTGTCTTCCAGGGATTGCAAAGGACTAATTACATGATCAGAAGCGCGCTCCACTTGTTTTAGAGTGGCAATCTGCTCATTGGTCAATATAATATTATCTGATTTGGTAACCGGAAAATCACCGATAATGTCGCGGATGCGTTTAATGTATTTCCCGGCATCCAAACGGGGACGGGCCGGTATTACAAAGGCCAGTATCACTCCGGAAATAGTGCTGTGAATGCCCGACTGAAGGAACAAATACCAAATAATTACCCCGATAAGCAGGAAGAATATCTTCTGTGTCATACCGAATTTCCCCATATAGTAAAGGAAGAAATAAAGGACAGCAGCTACAATAAGATATCCGTATGCCACTTCGGAACTATAGAAAATGGCAATAACCAGAATACCGCCAATATCATCAACTACTGCAAATGCCGTCAGAAAAATTTTCAGACTCAGAGGCACCCGCTTACCCAGTAGACTGAGTACCCCCAATGAAAAAGCAATATCCGTAGCCATCGGTATAGCCATGCCGCGCGTTTCCGGAGTGCCCTGAACGACCAGAAGTGAATAGACAATGACCGGCACCAGCATACCGCCACACGCCGCTACAAAAGGTAAAGAGGCTTTACGAAAGGAAGAAAGTTCACCCACCAGCAGTTCCCGCTTTATCTCCAACCCCACAGCCAGAAAGAAAACAGTCATCAGGCAGTCGTTTATAAACTCAATCATTTTCAACGGATGACCGCCATGGGAGAACAAGTTGAAGTCTCCGATACGCAGATGCAGTTCCTGCAAAAGAAAGCCCTGATACAGCGGAGCCATCGGCGAATTAGCAATAACGGCCGCCAAAATAGCCATCAAAAACAGCAAGATGCTCGCCGCTATATTCAGCGACGAGAAGTTTTTCACAGTACGCAAAATAATCATAAAGAAGTATATTTGATTTAAGATTTCATCCTTTCGACATCAATCCAGCTTCAAGACTGCAAGGAACGCTTTCTGAGGTACTTCCACATTACCAATCTGTTTCATACGCTTCTTACCTCTCTTCTGTTTCTCAAGCAATTTTCGTTTACGGCTCACGTCACCTCCATAACATTTGGCCGTTACGTCCTTACGCACAGCCTTAATCGTTTCCCGGGAAATAATCTTGGCACCGATAGCAGCCTGAATGGCGATATCGAACTGCTGTCTCGGAATCAGGTCTTTCAACTTCTCGCACATCCGGCGTCCCAATTCGTAGGCATTGTCAAAGTGTGTCAAGGTAGAAAGAGCATCCACCGGCTCACCGTTCAGCAAAATATCCAGCTTCACCAGTTTGGAAGGACGAAAACCGTTGGGATGATAGTCAAAAGAGGCATATCCCTTAGAGATACTCTTCAATTTATCATAGAAATCGATAACTATTTCGCCAAGAGGCATGTCATAGTATATTTCTACGCGGTTACCTGAAATATATTCCTGCTTCACCAGCTCGCCACGCTTGCCCAGACAAAGAGTCATGATAGGGCCGATGTAATCAGTGGTGGTAATCACCGAGGCACGGATATAGGGCTCCTCAATACGGTCTATCATAGTAGGGTCGGGCATGCTGCCGGGGTTATGCACTTCAGTCATATTTCCCTGCTTGTCATAGATATTGTAGGAAACGTTGGGCACGGTGGTGATAACGTTCATGTCAAATTCACGGTCAAGGCGCTCCTGCACAATCTCCATATGGAGCAGCCCAAGGAAACCGCAACGGAAACCAAAGCCCAAAGCTAATGAAGACTCAGGCTGGAAAGTCAGCGAAGCATCATTCAACTGCAACTTCTCCAAAGAAGAACGCAAGTCCTCGAAATCTTCTGCCTCGATGGGGTACACACCGGCAAAAACCATCGGCTTCACCTCCTCAAAACCGGCGATGGCCTCTTCGCAAGGACGGGCAATATGCGTAATCGTATCACCTACTTTCACTTCCTTAGAGGTTTTGATACCCGAGATGATATAGCCCACATCCCCCGTACGCAACTCCGGACGTGGCATCATTTCCATTTTGAGCACTCCGATTTCATCCGCATCATATTCCTTGCCTGTATTGAAGAATTTCACTTTATCCCCTTTACGAATCACACCGTTCACTATCTTGAAATATGCAATGATACCACGGAAAGAATTGAAGACAGAATCGAAAATCAACGCCTGCAACGGAGCTTCCTCGTCACCCTCCGGATGAGGGATACGCTCAATGACCGCAGCCAGAATCTCTTCCACTCCCATGCCTGTTTTGCCGGAAGCACGGATAATCTCATCACGCTTGCAGCCCAACAGTTCAACGATTTCGTCCTCCACTTCCTCGGGCATGGCGCTTGCCATGTCACATTTGTTGATGACGGGGATAATCTCCAAATCATGCTCAATCGCCATATAGAGGTTTGAAATGGTCTGCGCCTGCACTCCTTGCGAAGCATCTACAATAAGCAACGCTCCTTCACAAGCGGCGATGGAACGTGACACCTCGTACGAGAAGTCCACGTGTCCCGGAGTGTCTATCAAGTTCAGAATATACTTTTCACCTTTATAGGTATACTCCATTTGTATGGCATGGCTCTTGATGGTGATACCTCTTTCCTTCTCAAGGTCCATGTCATCCAGCATCTGTCCGTTAGTTACTTGTATAGTATTGGTAAATTCCAGCAGACGGTCTGCCAAGGTTGATTTACCGTGGTCGATATGGGCAATAATGCAAAAATTTCGTATATTCTTCATTGTCAATAACTATCTATTAATTGGGTGCGCAAAGATAATGAAAACAGAGCAAATAAAAAAAATGCGTTGATAACATATTCATGTACCAACGCATCTTTTTATAACATTCCAATCAATTCCTCGCTTAGTTCAGCTTTACAAACAATTCGCCTTCCACTTCAGAAGTAGAGACCTTGTCTTCTCTTAACAACCAGCCCAATCCCAGGAAGAAGTCCTTGTCGATCAGTTTAGTTGCTTTCTTGATTTGCTTGTGAGTCAAGCCATCTGTGCCATTCAGTGCAGTCCAAATCTGTCCTGCAACATTACCAGCTTTTTCTTTTAACATTTCTATTTGCTTTTAGTTAAACGTTATCCTCATCTCCAAAGATAGAGATGTCGGTGTTTTTATATCGCTGCAAAGATAGGTATATTTATGTTATACAACACGTTATTAGGCACTTTTTTTCTTACTAAGGGGTAAAAAAGTTCTTTTTTCTTACTTTGAGGACGTTTTTTCCAGGTATTCGGTCCAAATTTGGGCAGCTACCTCTACCATCCTGGCACACGGGCGTTTAGCATAATACTGCTCGGTACGGGCTTCCGGAACGGACGAACCTTCCGGTTTTCTCAACCCCAACAATTCAGCACATATCAAAGAGCCATTTCGTTTCTTGAATTCAGCAGCCAGCTCCTGCACCAACGCATAGTTTGCCGCCTTACCTTCACGGTCCTTGCCTTCCACAGCTCCTTTTTCCAATCCGGCCAATAGGAACATGCCGCATGCAGCACCGCATGTCTGCCTCATACGACCTATGCCACCACCAAAAGAGGCGGACATCCGGAAAGCCTGCTCTTCTGTAAAGCCATACATATCTGCAAAAGCTCCCACTACCGATTGCGAACAGTTATAGCCACTCTTGAAAAGCTCCACAGCTTTTTCTATTCTGTCTTTTGTTTCCATAATCATTCTGTAATTTCCAACAACATCGGGCAATGGTCCGAGTGGACAACGTCACCCAATATTCTCGCCTCCTTCAACATCGGACGCACCGGCTCACTCACCATGCAATAATCAATACGCCACCCTTTGTTCTTGGCACGTGAGTTAAAGCGATAGCTCCACCACGTGTATTCCTGCTTGTCGGGATGAAGCCAACGGAAGGAATCTATGAATCCCGCATTGAGAAAGCGCGTCATCCACTCCCGCTCTTCAGGCAAAAAGCCGCTGTTGGTGGCATTCCTGACAGGGTCATGAATATCTATTGCCTCATGGCAGATATTATAATCACCGCAAAGAATAAGGTTAGGACGCGTACGTTCCAACTCCAATACATACTCTTGGAATTTCTCCAACCAGACCATCTTGAAGGCCTGACGTTCGTCGCCGCTGGTACCGGAAGGATGATAAACACTCACAACAGACACATCACCGAAGTCGGCACGGATAAAGCGCCCTTCGTTATCATATTCTTCAATGCCCATGCCGTACTCCACATGGTCCGGTTCTTGCTTGCTCAGAATAGCGACTCCACTATACCCCTTCTTCTGTGCAGAATATAGGTAATGCTTATACCCCAAAGCATCCAGCGCCTCCGCCGGATACTGTTCCGGTTGCAGCTTTGTTTCCTGCAAACAAAGCACATCCGGCTGCTCTTGTGCCAGCCACTCGGGAAAACCTTTTGTCACGGCAGCCCTCAGCCCATTTACGTTATATGTAATAATCTTCATACTACTTATTTGATTTCTTAAAAATGAATTATTCAAGATGTCAACTCGGATACCAGCAGCATGATATTCAGCACAGTGACCACCGCAGCAATGGCATAAAGTACAAATGTACTCCATTTGCTGTTTACATACTGCCCCATCACTTTGCGTGAAGAAGTCAGTCCCACTTGCAGGAAAATCGTAAACGGCAGCTGGATGCTCAGTATCATCTGTGAAATCAGCAGTCCTTTGAACGGGTCTCCGATAAAGAAAATCAGCAGCAGTGCAATACCCAATGACAGAATCACACCCACCTGCGAGTGACTGTCTTTGATATGATAGGATTCTCCGAAAATACCGGCAAAGATAGAACCTGCCGCCATACCGCTGGTTATCGTAGAAGATATACCCGCCATCAGTAATGCCAATGCAAAAACCACGGCAGCACTGTTCCCCAGCAACGGCTCCAGCAAGGATTTGGCCTGCTGCAACTCTTCCACCTGAATACCGCTTTTAAAGAAAGTTGCCGCAGCCAGCAGTATCATGGCACTGTTGATGGCCCATCCCACAATCATAGAGAACAGCGTGTCGAACAATTCATATTTCAACACCTTACGGATGGACGTATCATCTTTCTTATTATATTCATGGCTCTGTATCACTTCCGAGTGCAGAAACAGATTATGCGGCATCACCACCGCACCGAGCACACTCATGATAATCAGCATGCTCCCATGCGGGAACGAAGGTGTCACCCACCCTTGTGCGGCCAGCGGCCAATCTATCTTCACCAGAAACAGCTCATAGATAAAGGAGAGCCCAATGACCGAAACAAAAGCAATGATGGAACGTTCTATCTTCTTGTAGGAATTAGTGAAAAGCATGACGACTACAAATACGGTAGTCAAGACAGAACCCCATATGATGGGAATGTCAAACAGCATCTGCAAAGCGATGGCACCTCCCAATATCTCTGCCAGCGAAGTCGAGATGGAAGCCAGCACTGCTGTACCCAATATGGGACGCGACACCCAGGAAGGAGTATATTTGGTAGCGGCTTCGGACAAGCACAAGCCGGTTACAATGCCAAGATGCGCCACATTATGCTGCAATACAATCAGCATGATAGTGGATAAAGTCACGACCCACAGCAATGAATAGCCAAATTCAGACCCTGCCGCAAAATTAGATGCCCAGTTCCCCGGGTCAATAAAGCCCACAGTCACCAGCAGTCCGGGACCTATATATTTAAAAACGTCCAGACCGCCCAGATAGCGTTTGTGGTCTCTCCGTTTCAAGTCTTTAAAAATATTCTTCATTGTGTCTGTTCAATTAAGAGCGTAAAAATACTCAAATAATAACAAATACCTCCATGTTAGGTTCAAAAAAAGCCCCTGGCATCTTTCAATGTCAAGGGCTCTCATCCATTCTTTCAGGCAGTAGGCTCAATACCCCATCTCGTGCAATGCCTTGCACAATTGGTCGGGGCAGGAAGTGGAACGTCTTCCGCAGCGAATTCCTTCCAAACGGGCAATCACCGCATCTACCGGCATGCCTTTCACCAAACGTGAAAGTCCTTGCAGGTTTCCATTACATCCACCCCAAAATGCCACTTCTTTCACAATACCATCTTCCACATCCAGTTCGATGTTACTGCTACACGTACCTTGCGTCTTGTATGTATATGTCATTATTCTCCGCCTTCTTCCGGTTTCATGTTAGTATAAACCGTCTGTACATCATCAAACTCTTCGAGACGCTCTATCATCTTGTCGATAGTTTCGCGTTGCTCGGGAGTCACATCCTTCATATCGTTCGGGATATAGGTAAACTCACCGCCGACATCTTCAAAACCGCACTCTTCCAAATGTTTCTGGATAGCTGCATAGCTTTTCGGGTCACCATAAATAGTGATAGTACCTTCTTCTTCATCCTCTTCGTAGTCTTCCTCTACGTCATAGTCTATCAAGTCAAGAATGAGCTCCTCCATATCGATACCGTCTTTCTTCTTGAAAGTGAACACGCACTTGTGGTCAAACAAGAAAGCCAGTGAACCCATTGTTCCCAAGTTACCGCCGAACTTGTTGAACACGGAACGCACATCGGCTACTGTACGGGTAGTATTATCAGTCAGCGTATCCACAAAAACAGCTACACCGTGAGGACCGTATCCTTCATAAGTCATCCCCTTATAGTCGCTCTGGTCCTTACCCATCGCATTCTTGATAGCACGTTCAATATTATCCTTCGGCATGTTTTCACGCTTACAAGTAGCGATTACCGAACGCAGTGTCGGGTTGTTTTCCGGCTCCGGACCACCGGCCTTCACCGCAATAGCAATTTGTTTACCCAGTCTTGTAAAGGTCTTTGCCATGTGACCCCATCTTTTCAATTTGGCAGCTTTTCTATATTCAAACGCTCTTCCCATTGGAACTGTATTTTAAATTATGAATTATAAATTCTGAATAATGAATCAACGCAGCTTGGCATTCAATTTGTCCTCCAGGTTCTTCACTAGTTTGGACATAATCTTGTCAATCTGCTTATCGTTCAACGTGGCATTCTCATCCTGCAGCAAGAAGCTCACCGCGTAACTCTTCTTACCGGCTTCCAGATTCTTACCCTCATAAACGTCGAAGAGAGAAACCTCCTTCAGCAGCTTTTTCTCCGTCTCGTAGGCAATCTTCTCAATTTCCGCAAACTGCACTTTCTTGTCAAGCAGTAACGCCAAGTCGCGTTTCACGGCAGGGAACTTGGAGATTTCCGTATAGCTCACCTTCACATTGCGGATGGCCTTCAACAATTCTTTCCAGTTGAAATCGGCATAGTAAACCTCGTTGTCAATATCGAATGCCTTCAGCAGCTTCTTTGTTACAATACCGAAAGTAGCCAACCGCTTTCCACCCCTTGTCTGTACAGATAAACCGGCAGCATAGATGTCATCAGTCAGATTGCCGACAACCAAATCATGCATGTGCAGCCCCAATCTGGCAAAGACATTCTCAACGTATGCCTTCAGCTCATATACCGAGCTGTTCTCGTCCGGATGAGCCCATGAGTTGGCCACCCTCTTGCCAGTCACCCACAAACCAAGATGATAGTCTTCGGAATAAGCGGCAAGCACTTTCTCCGGATTCTTCTTTTCCTCGTTGAAGTGATAACAATTACCGAATTCAAAGAATTTCAGGTCTGCATTCTTACGGTTGGCGTTGTGCGAGATGCTTTCCAATCCACCGAAAAGCAGTGTCTGACGCATGGCATTCAAGTCTGCACTCAACGGATTCAGCAACATTACCAGATTCTTTGATGGATAAGACTCCAGATTGTCATAGTAAGCGGCACGCGTCAACGAGTTGTTCAGAATCTCATTGAAACCACAGCCCACCAGCTGCTCGGCAACCAGGTTTTGCAGTTTGTTGGATTTATCATATTCACCCTTGGTAGTCAGACAAGACTTCAAGGTAGTCGGAATCTCCACATTATTATATCCGTAGATACGCAGGATATCCTCTATTACATCGCAATCGCGCTGCACGTCCACACGGTAAGGAGGAACATCCAGGGTAAGCCCTTCGGCTGTCTCGTCTACAATCTTCATTTCCAGACTTGTCACGATGCTCTTGATGGTATCCACCGGAATAACTTTACCAATCAGTGAGTTCACTTTCTCATAGGCAAGTTCCACACGGAAATCCTTGGCAGGAGCGGCGCACACATCTTTTATTTCAGAAGAAATGGTACCTCCGGCAAGTTCCTTTACCATCAAAGCAGCCAGCTTCAAGCAGTAAATAGTGGCATTCGGGTCAATACCCCTTTCAAAACGGAAAGAAGCATCTGTGTTCAATCCATGACGACGGGCTGTCTTGCGTACCCATGTGGGATGGAAGTAGGCACTTTCAAGGAACACATCCTTGGTGGTTTCCGTAGAACCGGAATCCAGACCGCCGAACACACCGGCAATACACATCGCCTCTTCCTTATTGCAAATCATCAGGTCGCGTTCGTTCAATTTACGCTCCACGCCATCAAGAGTTACAAACGGAGTACCTTCCGGCATGGTCTTTACAATCACCTCACCGCCTTTAATCTTATCTGCATCGAAGCAGTGCAGCGGCTGGCCGAAAGCATGGACGATATAGTTGGTAATATCCACCACATTATTGATAGGACGCAGGCCGATAATACGCAACTTGTTCTGCAACCATTCGGGGCTTTCTTTCACTGTAACCCCTTTCACCGTAACGCCGGCATACCGGGGACATGCCTCGCTGTTCTCTACAGTTACTTTAATATCCAAGTCGTGATTTTCTACCGCAAAAGCGTCTACCGAAGGTTTCTTTAAAGTAGCCGGCTTACCGTTCTGTATCAAGTAGGCATACAAGTCGCGTGCCACCCCATAATGTGAGCAAGCATCGGCACGGTTGGGAGTGATGTCCACTTCCAGCACGTAATCGCTCTTGATGTTATAGTAGTCCTTGGCAAGCGTACCCGGAACAGCTGTCTCCGGCAGTACGATGATGCCCGCGTGGTCTGTACCGATACCGATTTCATCCTCAGCACAAATCATGCCGACAGATTCCACGCCACGAAGTTTTGATTTCTTGATGGTAAAGCACTCGTCACCGTCATACAGTTTTGTACCCAACGTGGCTACTACCACTTTCTGTCCGGCAGCTACATTCGGAGCGCCGCATACAATCTGCACGGGTTCACCTTGTCCCAGGTTCACCGTAGTGATGTGCATATGGTCTGAGTTAGGATGAGCTTCGCATGTCAGCACTTCGCCGATGACCAGTCCTTCCAGTCCGCCTTTAATGGTTTGCACCTCTTCCACACTTCCCGTTTCCAGTCCGATGGAGGTCAGTGCCGCAGCAACTTCATCCGGTGTCAAATCGAAATCGACATACTCTTTCAACCAATTATAAGAGATATTCATATCATTATATTTTTATTGTTTCCAAAAGTGACCTGCAAAGGTAATAAGATTTTTTGGTTGGCAGGGAATTATAAATGAAGAAAATAACAAAAAGGCGATGAAGTGCTTTTCCTTCACCGCCTTTCTCCTAATATTCTATATAAATCTACAATTTATACATTCATTGCATTGGCGCCTAAAGCTCCCAATATGGCGGAAGCAACAGCTATCACTACCTTCAAAATCTTGTCCCAAACGTTCTTTTTCATAGTCTTAATCTTTCAAAATTAGTAAATACATCTTATCCTAACGGGTTCTCTCCCTGGTCACCGTCGGAACCGCCACCGGAATTACCACCATCACCGGCATCATCCTTACCATCAGTAACCACTCCCGTCCATTTCTCAAACTCCACACCCTGGAGCAGGGCACGCGTAGTGCCGATGGCAGCCGGGCGCGTGTATTCCGGAGTAAACTGGCAGCGCAAAGCAGTCACCTGATTGGGATTCACGTCTTCAGATTTGGCCACTCCCTTACCTCGCGTACGGGCCTTCATGGTGAATGTGCCCAGGCCATCCAGACGCACCGTACGGCTGTTCAGCAACTGGCTCCTCATTACCGTCATCAGGTTACGGATTACATTATGTACGTCACCCGGAGTCAGGGAAGACTTCTCGGCAATCACCTCAGCCAGCTGTTGTGCATCCACGGCTCTTCCCACTTTCTTCAAACTCAGATGCCAAAGTTTGGCACCCTCTTTTGTCGCCAGAGACGACTGTCTTGCATAATAAAATAAAGGCATAGTTTCTTTCTCCTTTTTACATTTTTAATTCAACATGGTTTTTAATCTCGTTTTGTTGATCAACAATGCAAAGGTGAGGATATATTTGCCTGCAAACAAAGAAAACAGCCTCGCTGAAGCTGTTTTCTGAGATAAGTTCATAAAGTATTGATTTACAAGCTGACAGATTAGGCAAGCCAACTTAATCAAGATATCCTACGATGATGATTGCCTGTACTGCCATATAGGTCAAAGATACTATGACATGGGGAATCTTCAGCTCATTCGCCATAATCTGATAAGATGTTTACGATGCGGTAGTCCGATATTCTCATGAAGCATCAGGCGGTGAATATTTGGCACGCTTGCAGAAATTGAAGAAGCAGAAGACTAGAACGGAACAGACAACGGTATAGATGAAATCCGCATTGACAAACGTATTGGCAACCGACAGCGTTGTCAAGGTCGTAGTTAAAAAAGCTGTATTTTCATCTATTATTTTACTATGGCCTCTTTTATACACTCCACGATATAATATACATCTTCATCAGTCACCCACGGCCCGGCAGGAAGGCACATACCGATTTTAAAAATAGCTTCGGATACCCCATTGATATAAGCCGGAGCATCCTTATAGACCGGCTGCTTGTGCATCGGTTTCCAAACCGGACGTGCCTCTATTTTTTTGCCAAGCATAAAAGCACGCAAAGCCTCCACATTCTCGTTGGGCTGGCAATCTGTTGTAGCACAATCTACGGCATGAATCACACCTGCAGCACCACCTACGGCAGTCCTGACAACATCCTTATAAGCATTTTCCTGCCCTTTGATGCGAAGTGAAGAATCCAGAGTGATTGTACAAAGCCAGAAATTAGAGTCATAATCAGCCGAAGGAGCTTCATGCAGCAATACCCCCTCCACATCCTTAAGCAGTTCCTTATAGAGAGCCTGCACATGTCGGTGATGTGCAATATGCTTATCGGCAACGGTCATTTGACCACGACCAATACCTGCACATATATTACTCATGCGATAGTTATACCCTATCGCCTCATGCTGGTAATAAGGATAAGCCTCACGAGCCTGCGTGGCATACCACATGATTTGATTCTTGCTTTCGGCATCTTTACAAATCAACGCACCACCGCCACTGGTAGTAATCATCTTGTTACCGTTAAAGCTCAGCACCCCGAACTTGCCGAACGTCCCCAGTACCTGTCCCTTAAAACGGGAGCCAAAACCTTCGGCAGCATCTTCCACCACTGGAATAGCATACCTATCGGCTATCTCCATGATACGTGTACAGTCATAGGGCATGCCATACAATGCCACAGGAACAATAGCTTTTGGCTTTTTGCCAGTCTTGGCAATGCGGTCTTTGATGGCTTCTTCCAACAGTTCCGGAGACATGTTCCAAGTTTCTTTCTCAGAATCCACAAATACCGGAACAGCCCCCAGATAAGTGACCGGATGCGAAGACGCACAGAATGTGAAGCTTTGTACAATCACTTCGTCACCCTGTCCCACTCCGCAAGCCAACAGAGCCAAATGTACTGCCGCCGTACCGGCCGAAAGTGCCACCACTTCCTTACCTTCGCCTACAAAACGTTTCAAATCCTCTTCAAAAGCATTCACGTTAGGACCGAGAGGAACCACCCAGTTCGTATCGAAGGCTTCTTTTACATATTTCTGTTCAATACCCTCCTCGCTCATATGGGCAAGGCAGAGATAAATAGTTTTATCCATAAATATATATGTGATTATTTAATGATCAGACTTCGGATTCCTCACATAGTGGGGAATAAAAAGAAAGGAAACGGCTTTATAAATCCTTTCCAGATATCGGGATAATTTACTCATAAATGTTTCCATGACCGGGATACAGACTGCAATCCTTTGTTAATTCCATGATACGTTCTTTCGAGATCCGTGCATCTTCCCTATCGCTATTAGGGAATGAGGCAATGACTTTAACACCCGGGATATATGAATCACCCGAGAAAACATTGTTCTCGACTTTATAGGTAAGGCAGCTTTTATCATGTCCGGGAGTTTCAAACACTTCCACGAAAATTCCCGGAAATATTTCCACTTTATCATTCTCATGTAAAACCGTCACATTATCTCCCATCCATATTACAGGATCATTGTGATAACGGGAAAAATTAAGTTTATCCGAACCTAAAGCCTCCTTACCGAAAGAGGAAGTGTAAACTGTGCAATCAGGATACAATCGTAATAAATCTTTTATACCATAAATATGGTCGTAATGAGTATGAGTCAGAAACAAGGCTTGTACCGTTCCGCACTTTTCCTGAACACACTGCTTTATAGGAGCAATATCCCCAATATCTATCAATACATGCCCATCTTTCCCCTCAACAGACAGTATATAAGTATTGGAGGTGAAAACAGAATTGACAATCTGATGGATGTTCATTTCAGTTATGACCGTTGAAAGCCTCAGTGGTAGCATTACCTTCCTTATTGATCCCTTCTCTAACGAACACTTTCTTTATGGTTAGCAGAATAATCTTCACGTCCAGCCAGAAAGAAATATGATCCACGTACCACACATCCAGTTCAAACTTACGTTTCCAACTGATATCATTCCGTCCGTTTACCTGTGCCCACCCCGTAATTCCCGGACGTACTTCATGGCGACGGAACTGTTTCTCTGAATATAAAGGAAGATACTTCGGCAATAAAGGACGGGGGCCAACCAATGCCATATCCCCCTTTAATACATTAATTAATTGTGGCAATTCATCTATGGAAAGAGAACGGACTATTTTACCAATCTTTGTCAGGCGTTCAGCATCCGGCAACAAGTTTCCTCCAGAATCCCGCTCATCTGTCATTGTCTTAAACTTTATGGCTTTGAATATCCGAGCATCTTTTCCAGGGCGATCCTGGGTGAAAAAGACACCGGCACCCTTATTGGTGAAATGGAGGAAAATTATCAGAAGAAGTAATATGGGCCAGATAACCAACAGAACTATAAAAACAATTACAAAGTCTAACCCACGCTTTAATCCTCTTTTATACATAAGCCTATAATTCTATTAACGGTTGTTTACTCCAATTGATTTCCTTTGCAGCCTGCCCTACATTGCAGAAAACATAAGTTTGCAGCAGGACTTCTAATTTATTCAAAGCCCCTCCTTTACCTATATTTGCCTTAGCATAACGAATTATACGATTTTTTAATGTTCCAACTTCCTTAAAGTACTCCTCAAATTCTGCCTTAGTCATAAACTTTGAATTTTGCTCTATCAAATCATTGATATGAAAATAAAACATCACATAATCCATACGTTCAATAAAGTTTTTCTGTAACCATAATGGAACTAGCCTAAAATATCCTCCTCCTGAAAAAGTTACACTCTTACCCATTAGTGTAACTGGACAAATAGGAAATTCCTTTATTGTATATACTCCTTTCTTTATTAGCGCAGGTATGGATGAAGTAAAATGAGGAAATCCCCCTAAGTCGCGATTGGCCGGAAATATAGAGCAGTCATATTCTATACCGTTTTCCGCCAATACATCAAAAGCCCAGTCGTTGTTTTTCCCTATGGAAAATGCAGGGGCACGAAAACTTTTTACTTTCCTCCCTATAAGATTTTCTATCTCTCCTATTGCAATACGTGTGTCTTCGGCAAATTCTTGTCTAGTCATTTTATTTACCCACAAATGCTTATTTGAATGACTTCCTATTTCATGTCCTGCATTCGCTATTTTTTTCAATACATCAGGAAACTCAACTGCCAATTGTCCTACACAAAAGAAGGTTGCTTTGGCATTATTCTTTTCGAGAGTATTCAAAATCCAATCCAGCAATTTGTCATACTGCCGATATTTTTCTTTTCTCCCTCCCTTAAAATGTTTCTCAATATACCACTCCTCGGTATCAAAAGTCAATATTTTCATAAATAATATACAAAATCCAAATCTGAATCTGCAGATGTAATCAACAAAGAGCACTCTTTATTTATATGTGGAATAGTAGTGCCACCGTATAATTTTTTACTTGTTCGCAATATAATAGGGAAAAAATCAAGCACTTTTCTTTTCAATGAAGACAATGTTAAATAAAAGCCAATACGGTTCATTTTAGCAATTTCAGAAACAGCTTTATGTATGCTATTTACATAGTCCTCTTTTCTATATCGAAAGTCAACTAATGAGACTACATCAAATCCTTTATAGTGTGCCACACGTACAACAAAGTAGCAAACTAAATTTCTACACAAATAACCTTCGTAAACAACATACTTTTTATAAATATTAAAAAAGCGCTTTTCAAAGAATGATTTATCACGTATTATTTCAATATCATCATTTTGCCAGAAGCCGTCAGAAGTAAAAGACATTTGTTCCAATTTATCTATTCGATAAAACATCATGCCTCTTACCGCCATTTTCAGTGGATAAAACATATCTTCTATTCCTCGTCTGTAGTGTAAACACCTCCTATACAAACTGTTTAAGAAGAAACGGTTTACAGATAAATACACATAAACCGGATTAATAGGCCGAAAACAAGGAATAATCTTAGGCTGTATATTGTATGCGGCATCAGTAAGACCAACTACACATCTATCCGAAAACCTCCCCATTTGTTCATAAATCATTCGCCCCACTCCCTTACCGCGATAAGCTTTCAAAACAATGGTATTACCTTCCCAATAAAAATCTTGCTTTTTACCATGTATCTTTATCTCATTCCAATTAGCAGTAGTGCAAGCTATTATCTTACCTTTATCTTCTACTAGAAAAGTACGGTTCAAAAGATTTTTTTCACACGAATATTGCTTTAACCACCAATCAAAATACCTTTTGTCCCTATTAGGAAAACTCTCAACAAGAAACAATATAAGCTGTTCATATAAATCGGGAGTATAAGGAATGATTTCCATATTATATACCTGATTTTGATTTACGAAAAGAAGAAGAACATATCTTTTTCAAACCAGAAAAGAGAGAAAAAAAGATTGCCCCACTTTCTTGATAGTATAAATTTCGGGAAAAAAAGATGAACCAAGAAGGAATACAAGAAAAACGTCTGTTTGATGATATAAACCACATAATATCAAGTCCTAAATATCGCAATTGCTTATTAGGAACATAAGTATAAGGGGAGATTTTTATACCCAGAATATCATTGACTATCAAAGCCGGGAAATTAATACCCGAAACTTCTGCTGCACGAATAGAAGCAGGAACACGAGGATTAATCTCTATAATCTTGAAATCCCCATCTTTAGTTTGCAAAATATCAAAATCCGCGAAACCTATCCAATTCAAAACTTCCAATGTCTTCTTACAAATTTCAGATAACTCTTTCGATTCTATAGTCCTGCAAAAAGAACTACTTCCTCCTTTTATTGGATAATATCTGATAATCTCTATTATTGCAGTGTTGATTATATTCCCTTTTTCATCTCTATACATCATCACATTATAATAAGGTGCACCAGAAGTGTCAATGTATTCCTGTAGAGTACATTCACCGTATTTTCTTAATATTCCATCATACTTGTCTTGCAAATCAGACAAAGAACAAACCATCGTAATGCCTCTTGCTCCCACTGAAATATTAGGTTTTATCAAAGCTGGAAATCCTATTGCACCTGCCGCTTCCTGCAAATTACTTGAAGTCAATAGTTGTGTTCGAGGATGAGGTATAAAATTTTCCTTACACAAATCCATAAGTTGCCATTTATCATTTGCTTTTTGAAAAATATCATAATTAGGGATTGCGCACTTAAGATGATATTCATGTTCTAAGTTCACTTTATGTATACTTAAAAATTCTGCAGTTACATCGCTTAAAGGAATAATTACAGAAATAGCATGTACTTGCAAAACACGATGTACAGAAGACAAATATTCCTTTTTGTATGTTGGAGTTATATCAATGGTATAAAGTTCATCTATATATTTTGATTTTGTCGAAATATCTCCTCTATGCAACAATGCAATGACACTATATCTTTCTTTTTTTAAAGAACGTGCTACAGATAATGCTTGGAGTCCACCACCAACAATCAAAATATTCATACTATAACCAAATTATATCAGGCACAACCATAGGTTTCGTCTTCATCCACATTGTCCCCCAGCTTAATCCAAGCCCGAAAGAAGACATCAGCAAGGTAGTCTCTTCCTGCATCAGCCGTTCACGCAAGCGGCTCACCATTAAGGAAGGAATGGAAGCTCCACCCAAGTTTCCAAACTCCTCTAGGTTATAAGGAACCTTCTCTTTGGGCAACTTCAACTTCTTCACAATACGATCCACAATCATCTTGTTCGCCTGGTGAATCAAGAAATAATTTATATCCGTTTCACGATTAATTTTATAATCGTCTAAAAAGGCTTCGACGGATCTAGGAGGACGGGATATAGCGAAAGAAAAGACATTCATTCCATTTATTAATGTATGAATAGGAGCACGCACAATGCCATTGCCAAAATCTTCATATTCAAAGGAAGCAGATGTAGCCGGATGGCGGAAACCACCGTGAGGGGTCATCAAAGCTTCATATCCCTTACCGTAGGTATGCAAATCAACTACAATATCATTGGCAGTCTCATCATATTCCAAAGCTATGGCTGTACCGCAGTCACCGAATAAAGGTACACGGCTTTTGTCTTTCATGGACCCCATCCGCAAAGCCGTATCACCTACAAGCAACAAGGCACGCTTTACATTACCTGTCGTCAACAAGTTACCAGCAACTGTTATAGCATACATACACCCACAACAACCCATTGGAATATCCATACAGAAACAATTTTCCGACAAGCCAAGCCTGTCTTGCAATATGCAGGAAGTAGGAGGAGTACGATAATCACCCGTAACAGACTCAAACAACAATACATCAATACTGTCCTTCTCCCAACCCAGCTCTTCAAGCAGTTTCTCGGCGGCAGCCTGGCACATATCCGAGGCACACATTGTGTCCGGAGCGATATGCCTTTCTTTTATACCGACTGTATTGTCAAATACATCAGCTTCCTCTTGGGAAAGAAGTCCCAGTTCGGAAGTTTTTACCACATTCTCCGGAACAGCCATTGCCACTCCCTTCATGCCGACATTCTTAATTTCCCATCTTGCCATTACCTTGACCCTTAAAGTTCGACTTCGTATTTTTTCAAGATTTCACGTCCCTTTCCATAGGAAGTAAACTCCATGATATCCTCCGGGTCAAACATTACGTCAAAGGACTCTTCCAGCAATGCGATTATATTCAGTTGGTGAACAGAATCCCAGGATTCCACACTGTCTTTTGAAAAACTATCGTTCAACACTGCACTGTCCACACCAAACACTTCTACAAAAGCGTCATTATACTTTTCAATATTTGTCATCGTTCCTGTCTTTTTTATGAATTCAACTTACTATACAATATTTTTCCCGCCTCATTCTTGGGTATGTCAGCTATCACTTTTACCTCAAAAGCCGAGGCTACCAGCTTGGTCTTTTCAACCAGTACTTCCTTTACAGCCACTGCATATTTCTCATCGGTCAGATAGACGGTCATCTTATCGTCCGTACCCACACAAGCGCATTCTATCGGATATTTCCCTTTGATTATCTGTTCACACTCATCCAGACCGATACGCATGCCAAACAGCTTCAGGAAACGTCCCATACGCCCTACAATGTAATAACAGCCGTCCTCATCCCTGTAAGCCAAGTCACCGGTACGCATAAAGCCATTACGCTCATCACCCAGCAGCAAATCTTCCCGACTACGGGCATATCCCATCGTCACATTCTTGCCACGGTAGCACATTTCACCTTCCGTGTGAGAACCTTCTATCACATTTCCGTCACTATCTATCAGGGACAGTTCCGCATTGGGAACTGCCCGACCTATGCTCCCGCATTTGGATATTGCATATTCAGCAGGAAGATAGGCCATGCGGGCAGTACCTTCAGACTGGCCGTAAGTAGCTATCCAGCGTTTGCCGGTGTCACGGCAATATTCAGCAAACTTCAGATTCAGCTGGCGAGGTATCTTACCGCCACCCTGAGTAAGCAAGGTCAAATCAGGCAAATCCATACGGAAGAAACGCATCAGATTCAAAATCTCAAAGCTGTAAGGCACTCCTGTAAAACTGGTGGCCCGCTGCTCCTTCATGAAACTCCAGAAAGCTTTATCGGTCATACTTTGATTGGTTATCAACACAGTAGCCCCAACATAAAGATGACTGAATACCACTGACAGCCCCATAGTATAATATAATGGAAGGACAAGCAAAGGACGGTCATTGGAAGTCAAGCCAAAGAAAGTAGAGATATTTAAGGCCGCTGCTTCTATATTACTATATTTATGCCGTACCAACTTAGGACTACCCGTTGAACCGGAAGTAGGTAGAAGATGAGATAGATCCGGATGCATTGCACAATCCTCCATTCCTGTACGCAAGAGGGTATAGCCATAATATTCACACACCACTTCATAATGCAGGTCAACCGCCATCAACGAGGGCACACAAACATAAGAAGGGCGATAAATGTCAAGCAAATTATAAAGAAGTTCCTTTTCAATATGTGCATTCAATATTAAAGGAACATTGCCGGAATTGATACAACCTACACTCCAGGCTATACCTCCGACATTATTTTCTGTCAATAAGAATAATAAGGAACGACTGGGAAGAATGGTAGATATATTCTCGGAAAAATCCAACAACTCACCATACTTCAAGGTATTCCCCAAAGCATCAACTGCAGCAAACGCATCCTGCGCCTGCTTATTTAAATTCAATATCATTCGGTTATTTTATTCTAAATGGAAGCACAGCCATCAACTCCCAATATCTGGCCTGAAATATAAGAAGAACGGTCTGAAACAAGAAAAGCACAAGCATTAGCAACATCTTCAGGAGTTCCCAAGCGTCCTAAAGCAATCTTTTGAATACGAGTATCGATTTTTTCGCCACTTTCTTCATAAAGTTCTGAAAAACGTTCCGTTTTAACAATACCCGGTGCAACTGCATTCACACGAATCCCCTGAGATGCCAGCTCTTTGGCTGCAGATCTAGTAAAAGCCATAATTGCCCCTTTAGTTGCAGAGTAAGCAGATTGTCCCGGTGAGCCTAGTACTGCCGTTACCGATGCAATGTTTACAATAGATCCACTATGATTGCGAGCCATCAAACGAGAAACCAGCTGAATCATTTCAATTACAGCTATTACATTCACACGGAACATCAGTTCTGTTTCCGGACGCAATATCATACCGATTTTCTTATTAAATACCACACCCGCATTGTTAACCAGTGCATCAATACGACCTTCTAGTTTGAATACGGACATAAAGGCTGATTTTACAGCAGTAGCATCCGTCACATCAAAATACAAAGGAAGCACACGGGTATGATTATCTTCTGAACAAGCCTTCGCCCATTCATCCATAACTCCTTCAGCACGGTCGCAAGCATAAACTATTGCACCATCTGAAGCAAAACGTTCAGCTATAGATTTACCGATGCCTTGTGCGGCACCGGTAACAATACATATCTTATTATATAAAAGCCTTTCCATACAAATTATTTCAGACTACGACCTCCATCAATTACCAAGTTAGTACCTGTAACCCATGCAGAAGCATCGGAAAGTAAATAAATTATAGCATGAGCCACTTCTTCCGGCTTGCCATAACGCTTCATCGGATATTGTTCTATGTCTTTAGTCACATCTTCCTCTGATAGCAAACGATTAGAAATCAAAGGAGTATTGATTCTTCCCGGCTGTACAGCATTACATCGAATCCCCTTCCCTGCCAACTCCAAGGCAGCATATTTCATATAAGTGCTCAAGGCACTCTTTGAAGTTCCATAAATACCATTTGCAGGCGCCACATTATTATAACCAGAAATTGATGCAGTAAAGACTACTGAAGATGAATTTCTCAGTTTCTTTTTCTTCACCAACAATTTCAGTAGCAGCATAGGAACAAAACAATTCATCTGAAATACTTCGTTTAGTACATCCAAAGAGTAGAATTGCAATGGTAACATTTTTCCTATTCCCGCATTGCAAACAAAGCCATCCAATACTGGTAATTGAGCCACCAATTTCTCACAGGATTCTTCTATTCTTAAATCAGCAACCAGCATTAAATGCTCTTTATTTGAATCAGATAGCAACTCTTTAGTTTCTTGCAAAGCACTCTCATTCCTACCTGTCAGAACTAAAGTTGCTCCCAGCTTCGAACATTCAATGGCAGTAGCTCGTCCGATACCGGATGAAGCACCTGTAACTAGTACAGTCTTCCCTTCTAAAGAAAAAGGATTATACATTACAAACGGGAAGATACCAAATTATACAAATCACCAATAGTTGCCTGCTGTTTCATATCATCACCAGTAACAGTGACATCATATTCCTCATCAATCATTGTAATAATCAATAGAGCAACCAGCGATGTGTAACCATCTAACTCGCGAAATTTAGTTGTAGAACTAAGTTGTTCTACATCTACATCATCAAATTGCTCAGCAAATTTTTCAATAAAGTCTACTAATTCCATCTTATTTATTATTTATATTAATCTTTTAGCAGGATTTCCCATAACAGTAGTACCAGCTTTAACTCTGCGTATAACAAAACTACAAGCGCCAACATGAGCATTATCTTCTACAACAACTCCATGATTTAACACGGAAGAAGTATAAATATCTACCTCATTTCCAACAACCGTACCACCTACACAAGTGACATGTGTATCAATACGATTCCAATCACCCAAACGAACATCATGCCCCACTACTGTATAAGATTGTATCATATTATAATCACCTATCACAGCATCAGCACCAATGCTTGTATAAGCACCGATAATATTTCCTTCACCCAATTTTACATTAGAACCAATTCTAGCAGTATGATGGATTAAGGAAATAAAACGTCCTCCTCTATTAATAATTTCACCCATACATTTTTTACGGGCATTTCCACCTATAGAGCAGACAAAAACATCATCGTTCTGTGGTATATAAGTACTAATCTTATCTATTACCGGAGGATAATTTGGAAAGTCATTCAATGCGGACAAATTATCATCAATAAAACCTTTAATGACAAATTCTGTTGCAAAACCTAAACTTTCACGTGCCATATCATATAAAGTACGACCCATACCACCGGCGGCAATAATTATAAGATTCTTCATGACATTTTTTTCTTTTTTTCGACTGCTTTTTGGAAAACATCTACCAATTTATCGGAAATCACAGAAGGTGAAAATCTATTATAACAATCTTGAGCAATTTCCTGACTATCATATTCACCCAATGTATCATACATTTTTTTCATAGCATCAGCTAATGCTGGTACATTTTCAACAGGAACTAATAACCCATTTTTTTCATTAATACACTCCTTAACTCCGCCACAGAGAGTTGCAATAACAGGTAAACCTACAGCTAATCCTTCTAATATTGATACTGAAAAATTTTCGCTACGTGAAGGTAATATGAAAACAGAACTATCACTTAATATTTGGACAATCTCACCCTTTGTTTTCTTTCCTACCAAATGAATATTATGCGAGAGTTTTAAATTATCTATCTGCTTTTGCAAATTTTGTCTTTCTACTCCATCACCTATTATAACTAAATGTATATCTTTATTTCTTCTATTAATAAGAGAAAATGCCTCTATTAATAAATCAAAACCTTTGCCGTAAACTAAACTCCCTGTAGATACGAAAGAAAAGCTATTTGTTTTTTCGACTTTCCTTACAGAATCGAAAAATATATTATTGACTAAATTATGGATAACATAACTATCTCTTTTAAAATGATATAATATCCTTTTTCGCAAAGTTTGAGAGACCGTTATTATTTCGTCAGCATTTGCATTTTTTTATGAAAACATTAAATTTTCGACTTATAGTCCTCGTCAAAACACCTGGAAACCAAAAACTATTATAATAATTTACGCCATTTTTGCTATAATGTGTTATTCCTACTTTTCTGAATTTCCATAAAAAACGGCTATCAACACTAAGAACAACAACTTGGTGACCATTATTACATAATGCTTCAGCTTGATCTTGTTCAAAGCATCCCCATTGAGGGTCTTCTTCAGTAGGATATCCACGAGCAATCATCAATATATACATAATCTTAAAATCTTTTGATTATAGATTGATATTGTTTCCATAAACCACAATTGTGCAATTGCTGAAAATCATGATCAGCATTATCATTACCTTCTATCAATAAAAAGTGACCTCCACTCTGTATTACAATATCCCAACCTATATATCGAACACTTGGAATATGTCTTGCTGCACGCTCAACAAAAGTTTTGCACTCTTCCCAATATGGAATTTGAGCACCTATTATTTGCTTTCCTGTAATCGGATGTACTATATAAGTGTTATTATGTGCATCATAACCAATTGTATCTATGATGCCTGTTTCTATATTTATATTTGCACCAATTCCACTAAAATGAAAATTATCAACATTATTTTTTTTGTTCCCCATTCGTAAACGAGCATTCATAATATGAACTTTATCATTTATCGTATCATAAACCGTTACTATACGTATCGTATTGATTGACCAAGGATGAAAGTTTGCCAGTTCACTAATTTGGGTTATTTGTTCTTCTGCTATATAGTGAGAATTTATATCTGAAATCAGTTCATTATACAAGTCTTTTGCATTCAAATTCTCCGTCTCTATTTTACGAGTACCTATACCCCTATATCCATTAATTTCTTTAATAAAAATTACAGGATATTTATGACAAAATGAGATAAACAGCATCTCATCAACATTATTTACATCAATCCAATCACGCCCTAAAAACTCTTTAAATAATTCATTAAATTTATTTTTTTCTCGACATAAACATCTATCTGAAACTTTATTGCATTTATTTTGTATAACATGATAACGCCTATAAGTTATATACTCCTTTCTTCCCTTATATCTAAGTTTATAAAAACCATAAGCAAAATAATCACTAATAGAAGCCCCATGAATTATGAAAGCAAAAACATAATCTACAGCATAAAAGATTTTATCTAGAAAAGAAACTTTCGTTCCAACATAACAAGTTCTCATTTCACGAAATCGTGTACAAAAACGTTTCAGATTCATATATAAACAATTAAACGATTTTCTTTAATACATCTAAAAAGCCATGACCATACTTTAAGTCTGGCTCCACATAATTACCCTCTGCCCATTCATTCCATGACATTAAGAAAGTAATTTTATGTTCATCTTCTTTATCTGACAATAAATCCACTACAGATTTCAATTGCTCACTAAATACTTCCGGAGTACTACCCGTATAAACTCTTGCTCTTGCTCCACTTCTTGCAGTTCTATCCCAATTAGGCAACAAAGTAGGAAATACATTTTCCCATCTATCTTCCTTGACATAAAGATATTTATTTATATTCTTCTGCTCACACCTTGAAACAGGAGTGTACTTAAATAAGCGCATACAGATACTACGCCACAAAACTTCTTTCAAAGAACGGCAATAGTAATCGGCCCGATGATAACCTCGCGAATTAACAGCATCATATCCTGCATTTAACACAGCTTTATAATATAAAGCCGATTTATCTGCTATATTTTTCAAAATAATATTTTTTAAAGTCCAGTCCTGTGGAAGCATATTATAGGCAATTCCTACAAAATAAATACCCTTAAGGCCATTTTCTTGTGCCATTGCCTGCCATAGTTCAATAAATTCACGAGGATTGGGTATCTCCAATGGTCTAAAAACAAGAAACAAGGGTTTACCATCTACTTGAATATACCTTTTATCCTTAAAAGCTGGCAATACTTCATAAAAATGCTTTATATACTCTTCCTTATTATAAATCATCTCCATCAAAGTAGCCTCTTTGACCTTTTTAGTTCCCACTTCCCAAGATTTGTTAGTCCAGCTATGGTTTGCCCAACCAAGACAAAACGGAAAATCAGGTTTTCCACTGAGAAGTACCTCCTGAAAAGGTCTTTCTAACAACTTTTTCCCATTACCAAACCAATAATGCCAATAGCAAAAACCTTCTATACCAGCTGCACGTGCCATCTCAGCTTGAGCTTCTCTAACTTCAGGCATACGCAAATCATAATACCCTAAATCTGCAGGAACACGGGGCTGATAATGTCCTTTAAACAAGGGCTTAGCTTTTCCGACATTAGTCCATTCTGTAAAGCCTTTTCCCCACCATTTGTCATTTTCTGGAATAGGGTGAAATTGTGGAAGATAAAAGGCTATAACACGAGTTTTTTTTGTCATACTACTTATTCTTACCTATTACTAATCGTTTAAAAGTAAAGTATTTAAATACAAATATCCAAAATATGGTATAAATAATAGAAAGATTGCCACTTATCTCTGAATACGGAAATAAAGTAAAACCGATTACCACTATATTATAAGCCAAGGATAATATTAATATTGTTCCAAAATCATATTCATTAGTGATGATCTTTTTATAAAAATAATATGCTGCCAAAGAAATAATTATAAATGCTAAAATAGGACCAAAATCAATAACAAACTCTCCAACAAAAAATGTAAACTGAGAATCATCTACCTTCAAATTCGGATATAACAAGCGACGTGTTTTGTAATCACCAGCCGTATCTAATCCTAACAAGACTCTAATTAGAGGAAAAACCCTATCACCATACCTACATCCTCCCACATCTAATACAAAATTATCAAACTTTATAAAATTAGATGAAGCATAATACAATACGATATCCATAATAGTAAAATCTGCAGCATCATTAAAACGCCCCAATGTTAATGCAGCTCCTCCTACAAATATGAGAATGACAAAAGCTGCCACTGTAAAAAGATATTTTCTCCGCATTTCTTGGCTCATCAAAGGAGAAAACACAAAATAAACAAATGGAACTTGCATAATAATAAAAACCAACGGACCTCGAGCTCCCCATGCCAAACTAGTAAATACCGAAATGATAATTGCTATAAATACACCAATAGTCAACAATTTCTTCTTCTGAATCCAATTGTACATAAACAATATCCACAGAATACTATTAAAAATATTTTTCAGTATCCCAAAAATATTTACTTTCCCATCATTGTATCCAACATTATCTGATTTTGTTTCATAATTTTCTGCTAAAGTCATTGGATCAAAAAGATTCGACAGAGAAAAGTTTGAAAGTATCGTTTGGAAAAAGAAACATAAATAGACAATTATCACTACTACAGAAATCATACTCATCACCATATCATCCGGCATTTTTATATTGCTCATTTTTTTATTGGAGAATTTCAACAAAGGATAAAAAGAAATCATCAAAACAATATATAAATATACCAAAGGAAAAATCGTGATAGTTTCAAAGGTCCAAACACTATCTATATTATACAACCAAACACTACCAACAGAAAGTAAAGAATAAAAAAGTAAAATAAAACTTCCCATCTGAAATGTTCTCATACGTATCTGATACATCACAAATGCTGTTATATAGAAAAGTGAATTTATAATTAAAATGACAGTGCTTGCATCCATAACACATAATCAGAATCTAAGCTTTCTACACAAAAAACTCTTCTCTATTGGAGTTAGTACAACCAAATAGCCACTTATCCCAATACACGACAAAGAAACCAAACATACTACAACAAATTGTACAAATCCACCAGAAATGACAGATTGAATATAAAAAGCAGGTAGTGCTGAAAAAAAAGTTACCAACATAGTTGGAAAAACAAATTTCTTCCAATACTCTTTAAAAGAAAATGTCACAACTTTAGCAAAAACAAATAAACGTATGATATGCGCTATCATAAGCATAACAACAGCAACCAGCAAGCTAACCTCTGGCGGACACCCAAATTTTAAGAATACGTATGACAAAGGTAAAGTAAGTAATACAAAACTATCCACAATACCATGATATAATTTCACTTTCTTTGCCGCTTGCATAATGATAGTTATGGGATTCCCTATTGCCAAGACAAGGCAATAAACTAAAATCAACTTAGTAAAAGAAATCATATATTCTCCTACATCGCCCAACCACAATTTCAAAATAAATTCAACCTCCAATATCAATGGTAATATAACGGCGTACAACAATAAAAAAGAAAAACGGCTACTCAAATAAAATAATTGCATCATATCAACATAATTCCCCTCTGCATAGCTCTTTATTAAAGGAGGGCGAATAGCCATGAAAAAATTTCCTGAAAATTGTTGAATAACCGTACTGACTTGCTGGGCAACCGAATAGGCAGCATTAACAACAGGTCCCCAAAAAACATTCAACAGCAAATTAGTACCTTGCGTATTAGCAACTCCTGCCATTGTTCCAAACAAACTCCATGAAGAATATGAGAAAATAGATTTGAAAAGTGCTTTGTCCCAAAATAGTGAAATTCGGGATTCTTCATATTTTTTAAAGCAGAACAAAACATAAATAGCCGAAACAATACAGGTCACCGCGAACGTCAATACAGCATATAACTTCAATTTATCTATTGCAAAAACTACTAATAAATAAACAATCAATAATTTAAGAAAAGCCTCTACAATACTAACATATGCGTAAATCTTCATATTTTCACGAGCAATAATCACTGCATTATAAGGATTTGTCAATATCTTAACTATAAACGATAGTAATGCAAACTGATAAACCCAATTAGCCGCTTCCAAACGATTGACTGGTATAGTCATTACATTATTCAAAAACCATAATCCTAAAGTTTCAGCGATAAATAATATCGCCAAAACAATAATTATATAGACTATAAAAATCATGCTAAAAGTATGTCTCAATTGACAAAAGTCTTTTCGCCCTAACTCATAAGCGAAAAAACGTTGAGAAGCAGAAGCTATTGTCTGAGATAAAAAAGATAGTGCCAATACAATACCACCAACAGCCATATATATACCATAATCCGTTACATTAAGTGTTCTAATAACAACTCTAACAGTATATAGAGATACGATTATTATTAGAAACATTCTAACATATAAAAATAAGGTATTTTGAGCTATTCGCTGTTTATCCGATGCCATGCTTAAAATATTATTTCTGCCAACTTAGGATGTGACTTATCTTTTTCACTTAAAAGGATTTCGTCAATAGAAATTTGCCAGTCTATTCCTAGATCTGGATCATCCCATGCAATAGCGCCTTCACTCTGAGGAGCATAAAAATTATCACATTTATACTGGAAAATGACTTCTTTACTTAAAACTGAAAAACCATGAGCGAAACCTCTTGGAATAAAAAATTGTCGATGATTATCTTCTGTTAACTCTACAGCTACATGCTGACCAAAGGTTGGAGATCCCTTTCTTATATCAACAGCTACATCTAATACCGATCCTTTCACTACACGGACTAATTTACTTTGAGCAAAAGGAGGCTTTTGAAAATGTAAACCACGAATTACTCCATAACTAGATTTACTTTCATTATCCTGTATAAATGTGGTTTTACATACTTTTTCTTGAAATTCCTTTTGATTAAAAGATTCAAAAAAATAACCACGTTCATCTTCAAATAGACGAGGTTCAATAATTATAACTCCTTCAATATTTGTTTCTATTATATTCATTGTAAAACATTACTATACATACTTTTCACCTCTGAAAGTATCAATAAACCTCCTTCCCAAGAGTATCCAACTAACACATACTATACCGACCAGAAATACAACACCCAAAAGTATCATAACTTTATTAGGTTTTGACGCCTTTACAGGAATTGTCGCAGGCTCAACCACCGTATAAACAGGAGTAATTTCCTGCACCTTTGCCTCCGCCATTTGCAACTGCTGCGCAACGCTTGTATATACTTGATAAGCAAGATTCATTTCATTCTCCAATCGCACTTGTTCGGCACGGTAACTCTGGAGGATGATATTCTTGTTGGCATCGGCAAACTTGGCATAGTTTTCTTGAGCTTGTTCGTACTCCTTCTTCTTACGCTCAAAAAGCTTTTCTTGGAAATGAAAATCCTTACGGGCTTTATTAGTCCGATAATCAATAATGTAAGACTGCAACCTGTTCACAACAGTATCTGTCAGACATGCTGAAATACGGGGATCCTGCATCGTGACGGAAATTGTAGTAACCCCGGTCTTTTTATCTACCGAAACACCTATATGATCACTCAGTGCTTTCACAATATCAGTCTGCTCTTTTGTCAGCTGAAAAGGATCTAATTTATCCACCTCTTCTTCTGATTCCTTAAACAGAGAAATAGTCCAACTTAAAGCCTTGAAAGGGGCAGATATGATATACGACCACCATGGCATACGCTGGTATTCGTCCATATAGTCATAAAGTGTGGTGTTTATCTCCCCATCCATATCACGGACTGGGACATCAAACAACCCTGTCACAAAAGGAGTGGAACTCACAATATCCGGATATAAATCAGGATAAATCGCATCAGATCCCGAAGATGTATTCAGATTGATGCCAGCCAAACTTGCCAATGAGGAAAGCCCTCCGCCTTTATTATCAGAAGCTTCCGGAGCAATCATTACACTTGTCGTATATTCCTTGGGAATACTGAAAGCAATCACCAGCCCCACAATCACCGCATAGCCGCAACACTTCAATATCCACCTGCGCTCCGCCCAGACCTTCAAGGCAAGCTCAAGCAAATCAATCTCCTCTTCCTGTGTATGTTTATTCTGTTGTTCGTCACTCATACCGGTATCTTTTCTTTTTATATCTTCCACTTGTTTCTTATTTAAAAGTATTAGCCAAAGTAGCCACCATCGCCGCAATAGTCGCAGTCGTGGAGCTCAGACCCATAATCTCGGAAAGCTGGAGACGCTTCCTCTCAGACTTCGTGGGAACCACAATCTCACAACCCGGCTGGATTAAATCACTGTCACTCTTCTTAGCACGGGCTACCGTACCATTCAGATAAATGATGTATGCTTTCTTCTTTTTCGCATTTTCGCCATAACCACCTGCCATATTGATATAATGTTTCAGCTTGGCATCTTTCTCCCAGGTTACTGTATTAGGATACATCACTGAACCGCTGATCTTCACCGTATTGACGTATTCAGGAATATAAACGATATCTCCCTCACGCAGGACAATGTCATAGTCACTTCCCGGATTAAACAGAGCCTTTTCCATATCGATGCCTACTGCATAAGTCTCAGAGATGGCAAGCTTGTCCACAGAGATGCTATCCTTCCCCTCACCACCCTGAGCTATGCGAAGCACATCCGTCTCACGCCGACGTTCCTCATCATTGCGCTTGCGAATCAAACGTCCCCCCCTTTATATATGCCGCCGGAGTAATTCCGCCTGCACGACCTATCACATCACTCAGACGTTCATTCTTTTTCAACAACGAATAGCTGCCGCTGAAAAGCACCTCACCCGCAATTGTCACCATGCGCTGAACTTGGTAGGCAGGACTGCGACGAACTTGGACTACATCGAAAGGTTGCAGGTAGAAACTACCGGCACCCGTCAGAAGACCGTCCTTGATGTCAAAGGTGAATGTCTCCGCAAGCTTGCTGCTGTAGGCAGTACTCTTGGGATCCTTGATGCGGCGCGTCACGCTCACACAGGTAGTGGCGGCAGCCTCAGTAAGACCTCCCGCCTGGACAATCATATCCTCTATCGTTAAGTTGTCGGAGTACAGGAAAGTACCGGGATTGAGCACCTCACCATAAATGGAGACCGTCTCGCTCTCCTTCAGGTCATGGATACCGGGAACATACAGATGGTCGTTCTTCTGAAGGGGTATATCAGAAACCGTACCGTTCATGATACCCTCTAGATCAACGGCAACCATTTCGTGCGTAAGATCTTCACGCTCACGGTCCAGAAGGACCCGGGCAAGGAAAGCATCTCCCCGGAGTCCCTCAGCCTTCTTTATCAGCTGCTTCACCGTATTCACCTCACCGTCCAACTGATAAAGCCCCGGACGATAGACGGCACCACTGACCTCAACCTTGTTCTCAAAACGGTCGAGTACGGCGTCAACCGTCATTAAGTCACCGTCGTCTAAACGGAATACAGAATAGTCCATCTCATCCACATTATATACTTGATGTTCACGTCCGCTTTTACGGATGATGCGTACAGCCTTCTTATAGGCATCTCCCATAAAGCCACCCGCATACTTCAGTAAGGAAGCAACCGTCTCGGCAGGCTTCATTTCATAATACATGGGACGTTTCACCTTACCTACTATCTCGACCAACGACTGGTAGGGACTCACGATAATCACATCGCCCTCCTGCAGACGGACATCGTCATTCATCTTGCCCTGCATGATGAACTCATAGACGTCCAAATGCTCTATCGTCTCTCCGTTACGAACCAGACGGATGTCACGCAAGCTACCGATATTATTCACACCACCGGCACGGTACAAGGCATGGAAAACCGTAGAAAAAGCCGAAAGTGTATAAGTACCCGGCACCGTGACCTCACCCATAATATGAATCTGAATGGTACGTATATCGCCTAAAGTCAGACGGATCTGTGAATTGGGATCCCCCCCTCCGATACCGGAATAGATCTTGGACAGTTCCCGTTGCAGATAAGCGTTGGCTTCTTTAACAGTCATGCCGTTCAGATAAACGGGACCGAGGTCTTTCACCTGGATACTCCCCTCGGGACTGATGGTCTGGCGGATGGTATTCTCGGAAGCTCCCCAGATATCTATGATCACCTCGTCACCGGGCCCCAGCCGATAATTTGCCGGAGTAGCCAAATTCACACTAGGTTCAAAGGAGAGATTACGGTTCTGGAACAGATTATGACCGAAAATCTGTATGCCGGCAGCCTCAGGGGCGGACTGGCTTTCAAGTCTCTCATCAACAACCGCTTTCTGGTCATCCAGTTCGGCAGCCTCGTAGGATTCTCCCACAGCAACCGAACGCTTGCGCATCTGTGAGGGAGCTTCGGAACCCGGGACAGCAACACCCGAGTTCTCATATTTATCCTTGATGCGGAGCACCTGTTCGCGGGTCACACCACGGCGCAACAGTTCGGCAGTCATCTGCTTCTGAGATTTTCCGGCTGCCTGTGCTTGTTTCACATATTCAACCACTTGCTCGTCGGACATGCGCTGGGCATAGGCAGAACCGAAGAAAATAAAAAGACATAAAATCAGAAATAAGATTCGACGCATAATTTAATGTTTGTTAGATTCTTATATGTCACACACTGAAAAAATCAAACTAATCCGGGAAGGTGGAACCAAAGGTGATTTATATTTATTACTTCGCGTAGTAATGAAAGAGTTAGTACCACGCTTCCCGGATATTCAATAGATATTGGGCATCTACTAAAGGGGGTATAACCCACTTTGAGTTATATTTTTAATCCACTAGTGTCCACTAAAAATTTTTTGGTCACTAGTCGGTTAAAAATTAAATAAATTCGATTCACTTGAATCATTTAGCT
>PPYE01776043.1_pt1 | contig 152496 bp, 182 predicted proteins | sample 1559881 | NCBI WGS metagenome assembly PPYE01 (sample SAMN08240022, study PRJNA423297) | Human gut metagenome, whole genome shotgun sequencing project. | reverse complement strand
AATACCTTCTGGCTATCTTTCCTTTATCATTGTTTTCTACCATGCATAGCTCTTTAGCCATATCTATTAATAGCAGATAATCCGTTTTAGCAACTATCTGTGTATCAGACTCCCCCGTTTCGGGGAGTCTGTCATTCAGTAAGTTACCTAAATAATCATATTTTATCAACACAAAGTCTTGATTTTCAATAAAATCATATTTAGATATACGATCTTTTATCCATGATGTAAAATCCCTCCTTACTTGAAGAAACGCATGAAGGAATCTTGCGTCTACAACCTTGTGGTTGTTATTATCTACTACCGGTATTAATATGTTTAAATCCATTTCGTTGGATTCGGACGTCAAAATTCCACTACTATTCTTCATGGAATCATGAAAAAGATCTACATTTGCATTCATGAATAGAATGTTTGTTCCCATCCGTCCGGGATGGATAGATGGGAATGCAAAAATAGCCAATATGATTGTTTTAAGCAATCTACTGGCTATTTTTTTGTCATACTATATCAGTTATCTTCCCCTGTCAAAGTACCAATTAGCGTCCTCACCGGACTCGTCCTTATCCCTACCTCCTAAGAAGAATCCCATCGTCATGCCGTTGGTCATCAACCAGTAGTCGGATGTCTGCTTAATATCCCTAGCCGTCTTTATATTATACCATTGTTTACCAAACGAGAACTTCATGAGCTGTCTCCACAACTTACTCTCGCCCTTATACACGCCGGTCTGGACGGTAGCGAACGGATCCCAGTTCCGAGGATCGGTGAGATCACCTAGCTTCCGGGCCGTAACCAACGGATCTTGCAGCATATCTATGGCGTTAAGCTCCATGAACGGGGATGTCTGGGAAGCGATCTCATTGATCGTCCTGAACCCGATATAGGTAATGAACTGTCCGAACCAGCTATCCTCATTATCCTCCCTATATCCCATCAAGGCCCTTCCTATAGCCATCATCGTGGCGAATACCGCCATATTGATAATAGATCTCTTGATATTAACCTGCTCATAAGGTGTAAGCTTATCATATTCCTCCTTAAGCACGTCATACGCCTCTCCCATACGACCCTCGGACATCGTACTATAGACATTTCCCGCCAATCGCCATAATGTCCTCATATATCCTTCCTCGAATTGGTTGGTCTGAAAATTGAAACCGGCTTTCTTATATGCCCGCTGCACGGCCAATATAAACCATCCACGATGAGGCAGCACCATGTTAAGGATAGCGTTCCGGCTAGCCCCCACCCGGTTCTGTTCGTTAAGGGCGCCGTCGCATATCTGCACCATACTCCTGACCCTGCTGGACAATGTAGGTATGTATCGGTCTATAATATCCTTGTTAGCCTCGTTCTTAGCCACGATCTTTCCGTCCTTGACGTCTACCATGTTCCACATAGAATAATCCCTTAAACGCTCCCAATCACGTTTAGCCTCGTTAGCGGACATATTCCTGTCCTTCATCATCATCTCCTTGAAATTGGAGTATGACCAGAACTGACCCTCGTATAGGCGGGTATCATCCATGACCGAGATAATAACCTGCGGATCCAAAGGAGAGTTCAAAACCTCCATCATCTTAAACGGCAGATCCCGGAATAAGGTTCTCCAGATCTTGTTGTACGCCGCCGATCGTACACGGTTGCGGACATTAAACACACCTAGGGCCTCTCCAACGACATATAGCTTGTTGGTACGGTTTATGTCCCCGATCTCAGACACGTACGTACTTAACTGTTTCTGGGCTTCTCCATAAGCGTATTTCATGGAGTCCTTGCTTATGTACTGTCCTACCATACCTTCCAAAAGGAAGTTGGCCTGCCCGGTAAGGGCACCGGTAGCCGCCACGAACGGGGAGAAGCCTAAGTTGGATTTAGACACAAATTTGGTGAACATAAGAGCCAGCTTATTAAGATCGACCTTATAATTGCCTATATTCCATTCAGTCCGCTTATTGTTTATCCTGACGTCATAGATACTGGCGTTAACCCAGTCCTGAAACATCCTATAGGCATGAGTGGCTTCCGGATTCTTTCCCCCATCATATTGTGTCTCAAGCATCATATTCCTATATCCCATAACATCATCCAAAGCAGCTCTCTTATACTTATAAGATGCCGCCTGAAGGGATAGCATGGAATAGGAGTACGCGAAGTCATGGGATACGTCATCGGCATTCTCCAGCTTGCTCAGATAGTACTTGGGGATCATGCGATATTTGTTATCGTTCTCATCAAGCCCTCCTAAGTCTTGTCCTTGACCATGTATGGGATCATCAACCCTCTCGCCAACAATATCACGTACGGCGTTGCCGATGGCCGCCTTGGGATCGATACCGGCCTGCACCATCCTCTCAACTCCGCCCTTGGATATTTGTGGTATCTGGTAGATATTCCTGAAACGCTCATCATAATCCTCCATAGCCTTACGGCTTATGTTAAGCAATTCCTTCCTCATCTCCCACTTATCCTTGTTGATCGTGGCCTCCTCTCCTTCCTTGGTAATACCGTATTTTTTGAAGAAAGCCTCATTCTTGTACTTATCAAATCTAGGCGTATGATATCCATAACCTAGATCGGGATTATAATTAGGATTACGGAAAGAACTCTCGGCGTCAGCCTCATCAAGCCACTGGTTATTGATCGTCAGATCGATCATATTAATATCAAACCCGAAACGGGATACGCTCTCTTCCTTAGATATACCATTTTCTATGGCATCAAAGAACTCGGATACCTTATACGTACCGTTATTTATCTTCCTAACGAAATCAGAATATCCCTTGGGAGAGTATTTTCTCATATAAGGATATAGCCGGGTTCTGGCGTACTCGATAAGTATACTATTAGCCTTACCCATAGCTATATCATTAGCCAGCTTATCACTGAAATCAGAACCGTATTTTTTTCTAAGGAACATTGCCTCCATGGATGTCCATGATGGGTTCTTCTGCGACAGCTTGGCGGCCATCCTATCTACCTGACTCCGGGAGCGGGCGGACATATGTTCCTTGGCGAATTTAATCTCATCCATTCCCTTGTCGTATGTCACGGCGTCTCTTAGCGCGTTAAGGTAGGAATCTGTAACGCCACTCTCCACCGTATCGGGCATATTCATCTCAATATCCTCAGCGGAAGCGGCGGCGTTAATAACACTCTTGGCCTCGGCCAGACTGTCGTATAGCTCGTTTATTTTCCTTAACGAGGCGGATCCACGCAACCTATCGAAATCATATTCCCCGTATCTCGTGCTATCCCGGTACTGGATAAGCAAAGGTCTTAACTGATCGTTGATCTCATTTATTGTTGCCATCGCCTCCTCTACCTTCTCTATCCTTGATGATGATGCAGATTGCTCCGTGATCTTATCAACCAGATTCTCGTAATAATCACCCTCCTCGGATCCCCACATATCCTTAGAGAAACCAAGATGACCGCCAGCTAGCAGGAACTCAAACGCCGCCTTACCGCCCTCAGACCGCTCTATCCCACGCAGTATCTCCTTAAACTCGGCGGAAGCCTTACGACCCTCGTTGGTATTCCCGAACTCCTCGGCCCATGCCTCATCCCATGCCTTGATCTCCTCTGACATCATCAACGCCTCGGACCCCGCCTCCTTTGGTGTCCCGTCGGAATACCACTCGCTCTTGGCTATAGCCCTGTCACGAAGGATATCCAGATAAGATCTCCAAGCTATAGGGTCAGATTGGAAAGCGGCCCAATCAACCTTCTTGTTCTTAATGAACTTATCCATAGCAACATACCGGCTTCTACGGATACGGGTCATAAAATCGGACGTGGCTTGTGATACCCTACGCCCTAACCTCTCCTCGACCTTCTTATTGACATTCTCTATCTTATCATAATACGCTTGAACCATAGGCTTCTCACGATTCTCATCCAACCACCTATTTATCGTATCCAGATATCGTTGCTGGTCCTCGAATGTCATGGCCGAGATATCAAAATTCTGGATACTTGGCTTGAATATATGATACACTTCCTTTGTAATAGGCTTATCCCCATCATACCCTACGATATCATCACGAGTCTTGACCTTAAGCCCCTTATCAGATAAAAGTGTGTCGATAAGTTGTTTCTCGGTCTTACCCGTAACCTTTTTAAGATCATATATATCAATAATAGCTTTCGCCTGCTCTGTCCGATACAGTAAATCGTATTTGGCGAAATCACGGGACGAGTCAAGGTAATCAGAGTTCTTACCGTTTATCTTCTGTATAAGATCCTCATTATCCTTTATCCCCCATCCACGCTCTTTCATCATCTTCGTCATCTTATTGATATTAGCCACGCCCTCAACATGAGCGTCGTTATAAGCCTTGGCAAGACGTTGCCCTAACATGCCTAAGATAGCGTTCCCGCTATGCTCCAATGTTCCGAAAAACCGAGACATGACATTGATATCCTTATGGATGTTATTTATCAACTTCTTTATCCCATTCCAATATCTTTCCGGGATATTAAACATCCGGAGCTGTCCATCCAGCCAATCCTCGTTACGATCACTACGGAGGGCGTTTATATCGGACATAGATGTCTCAGCCATCCGCAATATATCATCCATATCCTCTACCATACCAACCTTATCGTTGCCATAATAATCCGCCGCCTGATTATTGACGAATCCACGAAGATTCCTGATTAACGGTACTATCTCCCCATATACGTTATCGATAACCTGTATCGTCTCATAATCCAATCCCTTGTCGCTCTTACGCAAGCTACTGGCAACCGTAACCAAATACTCCACCTCAGCCTTGGCGGTCGCTATGACACTCTTGGTGGATAACAGGTTGTTGTTTTTATTAAGCTCACCCCCGACTTGTCTCACCTTCTCTCCTATATCACGAAGAAGGGAGATACTCTCACCGATCCTCTGGCTTTGGCTTGATCTCATCCTCTGCAATCTGGTGTATAGCCTTTCCAATGACCTACCGTTCTTGATCAACTTATTAGCCACGTCAACGTCCGATAACGAGTACATGAGATGATCGCTATCCTTTAGCAGAAGCACGTCAAAGGCGCTTGGATCATCAGCTAACGCCGACTCCTTTATCCTGTCAAGTACCTTATTTAAATCCGATCTTTGGCTGGTAAAGAAATTACGTATGGCTCGTATCATCCTGCCAAACAAGGAGAGCTGGGCGTCCTCGGACGAGGCCAGATCCTCCACCGCCTGTTCCATGCCCGGTACGAACCGCTGGGCCAACGTCTTACCTAGGATCTCCCGCTTCACCATCCGGTCTAACTCCTCTCCTTGGTATTCCTTCCCATACACCTCATAGTAACGACCAGCGAATTGGTTCCATAATGAAGTTCCCTCGACAGAATCAAGTATCTCATCAATCTCCTGCTGGTTACGATAAGTATCGATCAAGAAGTGAGCCACTTCCTCATTGAGATCCTCTACCGTAGCCCCCTCAGCCAATGCTATCACGCCATTAGCCATATCGGATAACGCCCTAGCGGAAGGATCCACGCCATTACGCATCTTATACTTGTCCATATATTCGGACATACCCATCACACGGATACCTAATGTGGATAAGATGTTGGTTATATCAGTCCTGTTTTTAAGATCCTCTGCCTTCTCATTCTCGATAACCCCACGGACATTGCTTCCGTACAAAGCGTTATCCTCCATCATCAACGACAAGGCTAGCTCCATGAATCCATCATACTTGTTATTAAGCTCCTCGAACCGTCCTTGCCTTAACATACCTTTAATCTCAGACCTACTTACCGTGACCTTCTCCCCGGATGTCGTGATAAGATCAAGATCGTCACTCACCTCCGTATCAAAACCTATAGAACCCAATACGTTCATCTCAGAGGACTGACTTCCAAATCTATTCCTGATGCTGGATAAGGCATCCATAGCGTTATAAATCTTAAGACCATCAGAATTGCCGGCTCCAGTAAGATAATATCTATCCCCTAGCCTTATACGTTCCCCACTCAACATACCTTTCTTGATAAGGTAATTAACAAACCCTCCACGAGTGCTTACATCTGAGTTTGAGCTAATACCAAGGACCGGGATGAATGACTCACTGTTATTAAGGGTTATGGAGGAAGAGCCAAAGGAGATGTCAGCCGCACCAGACGGGACGTCGCCCTCCTCGACACTGCCGGCCAAGAACCCGGCCTCGACCCTCCCGCCAGACGAGCCTTTTATGGCGTTGGCGTAAGTATCATATACCTTGCCATCATCCGATCTAAAGAACAGGCGAGGCTCACCGGAATCATATACCAATCTTGAAGATGGAGGAGTATAATTCTCGATATCATTTAAAGGCAAGACATTACCAGAAAATATGATCTCACCATCTATATTTCCACCCTTCACCCTGATATTAGGTCGTTGCCCGGTAAAAGCGCTTTCCACGGCCTTCCATAACATACGGGCTGTCTCCTTAATATCTATATTCTCCCTGATAGCCCTTATATCATCCCATGACGCCTCTTTCAGTATCGTATCGCCAATATTATCCTCGTTTATGGAATCCAGATCCACTTCCTGTACCGTGGATGTATCTACCACAGCCATATCATTGACATCACCTACCTCTCCGGAGGTAAGATAAGCCACGACATTGTCGCTATTCCCAAGGCTTCTGGCCAACGCCGGGGCATCCATATCGCTTATGGCGGACAAGACCTTGGCTGACATAAGTTGCCCCCACTCGCTGGCGCTAAGTCTGGCGCTTATGGATCTGGCCGCCTCCTTGTTCCTTGGCACGGATCTCGTCCAGTCTCCGAACTTAGACCTGAACTTATCGTTATAAATAGTCATATAAGCTTCAGCGGCCTTATTAAGGTCACTTACGGCGGCTATACCCGCTATCTTATCGAACAAGGTAGATACCTCGCCGGAAGGAGTCAAGACACGGGTTATCTTACCCTCCTTATTCCTTTTAATTACACAACTTGACATAAACAAATGTTTTTCACAAAGATAAATAAAAAAGCCCCTACAAGTTAGTAGAGGCTAATATTCTTATATATACCATATCAATCTGCCGTCCAGTAAGTATTCCCGTCCGCGAATTTACCGACACAATGACCGGCAAAACCGGCTATATACGCTGCATGTTCATCCTCCCCGACCTTAAATCCAAGCGACATATTACAGAACTGACACACACTCATAGCTACATGGAATGATTCGTGGCAGACTCTTCCTATTGTTATATTATCATCGCTTAAAAAGTTCCAAAGTATAGCGAATTGACCGTCATCGTCCTTATCCCTTACCAGATTCACGAAAGACGCTTCCTTATCCATATCATCCTTATCACCCCATTCTCCCTTATGATCCGGCTCCATGTTCTCGAAACGGTTACATAACGTCTCGTAATCCAATCCTACCGTGATAATCAACTTCAACGGATATACCACGAAATCAAATTCCTGCTCTCTCATAATTTTTTTTTAATTTTTCTATAACCTCAAAACACATCTTACACTCAATCCTACGATACAACTGCCTTACACCATCTATCGTAGTCCAATAACGATTCCCATCACGACGCAAGAACTCACTCATGACCTTAGTGTCAGCCACATCATGTAAATCGTATGAACCAAAACATAACTTACATATATCGTCAAGATCAAAATAAGTAACCTTATTATACGACATACAACGGATTTGTCTTCCATCAGGAATCTGAACATCGAAAACATCTATCTTCTCCACGTTATTAAAATTATTTATCTTATCAATTAGATTAATATTTATATCACAAAATGTTTACTCTAACCGGGTTAAACGCCAACCCACTATCGATTATCTTACTGACGTAAGAATCACCGAATACTTTTCTGCCAATTCCGATAGCTCCATTGATGTCAGCGTTAATCAGCTTTCCGATAGAGCTTTGGAACAATCCACGTTTCTTTCTTTTGCCAAGATAAACATCATGCTTGCATAGTTTCTCAAAAGCCAAATGATCTACTTTAGAGGTATAGGATTCCTCATTGGTTTGAAAACCTATTCCAACTAACTTGCACTTATAGGATATCTTTTCAACAAGTTTTGAGAATGGAATCTCAACGAACTTCTGGTTTATTCTCTTTCCTAGATTTATTCCATTCTTCCATCCTTTGTTTAATCCTATCACAAGACTTCCGATATTGTTATCGATACAATGGTTAACAATATATCTACTGACCTTATGGATATGATCTTCAATCCAAAAATTCCTGTAATTGTTTAGCTGCCTAAGTCTCTTTGAAGTTCCCTTATCTCCGATGTAAGACATCAATCTAGCTTTCTTTTTATTGTACCACTGATTAAAGGACTTGATAATCTTGCCGTTTACAATGAAAGGTTTGATACCTACATTGCTTATACATGTACATAAATTATTCAATCCCAAATCAATCGAAAGAATATTATCCTTATTCAGGTTTAGATCCTGTTCCTTCCTCTCATAAATAACCTCGACCACATAGCATGTAGCTTGAGGGATTATCCTAACCTGACATAATTTATTATCTCCTATGTTTGTTTTTATTGATGGAATTATGTTTTTGATAAAATGGATGTAACCATCCTTTTTTAATCTACAAGAGTTTGTTGTAAATACAACCATGTTCTGTCTCTTTCCTCGCTTGTACTTTGGTAATCTAGGTTTCGAGCTGAACTTAGAAGGATTCTTCTCATATTCCTTCTTTGATCTGATCCAAGAACCTATCACCGAGAAAACTTGAGATATAACCTGCTGAGATACCGCTGCTGGTAAATTTCTAAAATCAAATTGATTTTCCTTGCAGAGTTTAGTAGAGAGCTCATATTCCTTCAGATAGTTACCATCAAATATCCCTTGCCTGATGTTGTATAAGACATAGTTATACAACAACCCGGATTTGAGGCATACATCCTCAAATCGGTTGTCTTTTATGATATGTCTCTCAACTAATCTCATTCTTAATATCTTATGCCATAAAAATAAACATTCTTTATAAAATAAATAATTTATTCAATCATATTAAAAATAGAGGGATACCGATCCCATCACAGACCTGTATCCCTTTATAATAAATTAGCGATGAAAAGCATGGTGATGGACATGCGCCACAAATGTAATTACAAATTTTGTAAAAACAAAGCCATTTTATGGTAAAATGTCCCGGACGAACCGCACACGATAGTGATCGCCCTTAATGTTGCCTATGACGTTAACGCCTGAGTCTACGCGGCCATTGATAAAGTTCACGTACCATGCTTTTTTGGCATTAACTTCAGAACTAGACCAATATATGGTGGAAGTATTGAATTGTTGTCCACCAATAGCCGATAATGCGTTATTGACACTCGTCAAGTTCATAAATATCAACGCCAGTTGAGCGCATGATGGGATATACCAATCATCATATCCTTTAGCGTCAGCACTAGCTAAGAACGTATTAAGCACATGGCCAATTGTCGCATAGGAAGTATAAGACCCACCACCGGTAATCACCCCTTTTAATACATTGGAATTGGCTTTCCCCTTCCAATCAGATAAAGACCCGTTTGTCCAGGCAGCAATATTTGCCGAAAGGTTAGGGGTACCATTGTATGAACCCGACTCCTGTTTTAGGTAACCGTAAACATTACCTGTCTCTGCTCTGTCATAATTTGTAATGCCAGTCTGATCCGTACCATTTCCACCCCAATAAAAAACGTCAGTGCTGTTCTTCCCGGACCCGGCTGTTACGTAGCTTTCATTAAGATCCTCATATTTCTCAATCATAAATCTCTTACTTTGAGCGTTAAGGACAACGCCTATACAATCATCGGAAGGTGTGTCCGTTATGCTTCCATCAGGGCGGACGTAAAAAACACCAGGGCAAGTATAATTACACTGACATGGAGCGTCACTCTTCAACACCCCATACACCCGATTGTCGCTGGTTAACCACCGTTTCCCGTCACTCGTGATATAAGCCTGCCTACATCCCTCCTGATTCACCGTAAGCGTCTTTTTAACGCCTTTGGGGGTTGTTATTTCCAACTCAAGGGTACGGTCAAGGCCTTTGTTCATTACCGAGCCAAAAGAAACGACGGCGTTACCGGTCCCGGATCCCGGGCTGACGGTCAGAGGCTGGTCCGTTACCTCGCCTACCCCGTCCTTCCAATTAACAACAAGTTCGTTCATCCTATTAATAGCCTTCTTAAGATCATCCCCTTCCAGAGTCCTATTATATATATCAAGAGCGTATAAAGCCACGTTAGCATAACCTTCAAACGATGTATCCTCCCTAAAAAGATAAAAACTTCCTTCTCTAGATTCGTCTAATATAAATGCTGGAGGATTCAGGTTAAAATCGTATTTCCCGTCATATTTCCCCTTAGTCATATACACGACATCATCAGAAGCATCAAAGTATTTTTTTATATCCTGATCAAGACCTCTTACAATGCACGTTATATTATCATAATAAAAATTCTCAAATGTAAAATTAGCATACCTAAGCATCTCGTCTTTAGGGGCATGATCATAACCTCCTCCAATCAAAGGAGTGTTATTAGCATAACCCTCGGTTTTTATCCACTTTCTTTTACATACAACAGTGAAATCGTCCAGATAAGGCATGTTATCACACACTCCATAACTACCAATGCCATCAGCCACCAAAGCATCCTTGAACGAAGGTAGTAATTCTATAGAAAATGGGCCTTTGATGTTATAATTACTTCCTTCGATATAAATTCCTTGATCATCGATATCATTATCGCTGTTATTGAAACCATATATACCATCATTAGCTATACGATATCTAATCACGCCAATAGCTTCTTTCTTACTACCTATATTGACAAAAATAGTGCCATTCCCGATATTGCTTACCCCACTTACCTTTATTCTATAAGACGGGGGCATCCCATTTAACTTCAAAATCCATTTATCGTCAAATTCAACATCACCTTGACAAGATATCTTAGTGCTTGTAAACTCAACCATATCCTTATGACAAACGTTGTTAGAATCGAAGGCAATAGTATCCTCTCCATATCCACTCCACTTATCAAAAAAGAAGCCATGAAGTTTAATATCATAACCATTCCCAGACAAATCCTTTAACACATCTCTATCTGCGTCACTGTTGCCCTTACCATTACATCTATAAGAAGCCACTAAATAATCATCTATATTAGCCATAATCTTTTTTTCTTACAAATATACTAAAACAAACAAACCCCAATCAGCTTAAGTCGATCGGGGTTTGAATAAACAATGAAAATCGATTATAATCTTCCTAACATCCTCATCACGGTTCTAGAGGCAGCATTTTTCCATGTCCACTCATCGTTAGATGTTACGTTAACTGTCTGAGCGGAACCGTTAACATCCAAATTGATAGTTTCCTTATCAATCTCAAGAGTAGAGTCACCAGCGGCTTGAGTGATGGTAACTTGCGCCTTTTGTCCACCGGCAGCCGTTACGCTTAGCGTAGCCACCAACTCCTCGATAGAGACATTGGCAGGAACATCGGAGATAGTAATACTCCAAACAAACTCTCCGGTAGCACCAGGATCGTCAGCGATAACAGCGCCGTTAGCTGTCTGCTTACCAGCCGCCGTATAATTCTCGGGGAGCTGTAAAGTCAGGCCATTCTCCTCCGCCGGAGTAGCAGCGAAAGTAAGCTTAGTACTATTAGACTTACCTGTGATAGTTACATTACCACCGGTTTTAGCGACAGTGGCCGTAGGACTATTCGAAGTCACGGACTCAGCGGCGGCGGCCTGATTAACTACCAACGCTTTTTGAACGCCACCGTTAGTAACGACAATAAGATTAGCTGTACGCCCAAGACGACCTGTATATTTATCTCCTGATATAGATACCGCCTGATCACCTGATCCTGATACCGGATCGACTGTTACAAAACCAAATTTTTGTGATGCCATATTCAAATAATTTTAAAAAATGTCCTTTTACTATGCCAAAAATAACTTATATAATATTAGCCATCAAATATGGGGGGGGGGTAGATCGCACTATGGCTATACCCGCTCCACATATTGACCTACTAAATCCTCTAGATTATGACTAAGAGGAGTTCCACTATCCCTTGTGCATTTATACACGTCAGCGTTCTGAATGTAATATTTATCCTTAAATATCTCCATAGGAGGGAAATAAGGGATAGGATCACCTATAGTCCCGGCATGCTCCTTGTCAACAACCTTATATAAGGAGGCCGTACTGAGTCCAGGCTCCCATTCTGACGATAATATATGTGGTTGGATAACCTCGTAAAGGATATCCGTATCCTCCTTAACCACCCTAAGACAAAATCCTGTATCCACGGACAGCCCGAAATCCGCTCCTTCTTGTCCCCATATAGGAAATAGGATCTTAACATCCAATTTCTCGTTAGAAGATAAAGATATGGCCTTATTATTAACTACCATCCTAGAGAACCTGACAGCCACTTTTTGAGGATCAGAAGCGTCCTTCTCCTCCGCCTGTTGCTGGATGTACGCCGTGGTAACACTTACCTTATCAGGATAGCCGGACTGAACATCGACAGCTCTTACCTGTTCTACGGTAGTGGCTATACTGATCTGCTTTTGCTTGTCCCCTAACACCGTTGTCAGATCGTTATCGTACTTATCCATCATCCCGATCAAGATCTTGCCTTCGGTTATATCAAACTCCAGACCCATAATCGTTATCTTACCAACTATAGCCCCATCAGCCAAAGCGTTACGTCTGTCATATTCAGGGATATAAATATCTTGATCATCCAAGAAAAACTCATGGAGATTTTCAGTCTCATAAGATCTAAGCTCCTCATATTTAGCCGATTTTTCCTCGTTAAGAATCCTCGACTCATCTAACCTAGCCTCAATGATCTCCTTGACCGTGGCTTTAGGATTAGCCTCCTTGAACGCCAATTGCTCCTCGCCTAGCTCTATCCATGGAATCGGATTGCCATTAATATAATCATCATAGCTATTACCCTTAGCGTAATTATCATCAAGAGGTTCGTCTAAAACCAACATATTGGGATATATTTCCCTGTTTATATATGTATATGCCATAATCTATTCTTTAATCTTGTTCTTTAACGGCGATGCTATACTTGCCTGAAGCGTAACACCAGATATTTATCTCGAAAGGCTTGTTAGCTGTAGTGGTTATAGAAGTACCACTCATGCTTACATAAGCTCCAGAGTTTGGTATAGCCTGTGTAAACACTGCCGACGGGACGCACCTGATCATCAGCTCCTCTCCTATCTGCATGCCTGACTGCACGGATAGGGTGGTAGCGGCTGATAACGTAGCCGTGATACTTCTCTTGCTAATAGGCAGGTTGGCTAATGTCGTGACCGTATTAACTCCTATAAGCCTGTTCACGGTCTTCTTATCAGCCGCCGCCATCAACCCGTTAGTAGACTCGTTGGCTACGGCGTATGTCGTGTTAGGAGGCGTAGCCCAAGTGCCATCTCCACGCATGAAACTAGAGGTGCTACCATTAAGCTGTCTCAATAAGCCGTTGGCGGTAGTGGAGGCCAACCCGTACGTGGTATTGGTAGGCACGACCCATGTTCCATCGCCACGAAGGAAAGACGTTTGTTTGCCCGCAGCGGGAGCCGGAACCAATCCAGCAGCACCAGCAGCAGAGGCCGTAGCTGCCTTCATATTGGCGTAAGTGGTATTAGTGTCTTTATAATAAGGGACACCACTGACAATAGGACAGGCGGTATAGCCAGAAGCGCTGGTTACCGTACTCCCGTTCTTTACCAGGCCTGTGGTTCCATTAGCTCCTACGACACTATACGTCGTATTAGTGTCTGTCCAAGGCACGTTGACGAACATCTTCCCGCTACCATCCAGCTCTACCGGATAATTCTTGCCATTCTCCGTATATCCGATCATTACCAACCCAAGGGTCGATGTACTGGCCTTGGCGTATGTGGTATTAGTAGGGACAACCCACGTGCCATCACCACGAAGAAAAGAGGTTTGTTTACCTGCGGAGGGAGCTGGTACCAATCCCGCAGCTCCATCCGCTGACGAAGTAGCACCACGCATATTACTATAGGTGGTATTTGGAGGCGTCTGCCATGTTCCATCGCCACGAAGATACTTACCTTGCGCTCCAGCGGCAGGAGCAGGAACCAAACCGGCCTTTCCCGCAGCCGAGGAGGTCGCCGCCCCCATATTGGAATATGTGGTGTTGGTGTCCGTCCACGGAACGTTCACGTACATCTTGCCGCTACCGTCAAGAACAACGGGATAGTTCTTGCCATTGGCAGAGTATCCGACCTTAACAAGACCCAGATTATCGCTCGTGGCTTGGGTATAAGTCGTGTTATTGTCAGTCCAAGGAACATTCACATACATCTTACCATTAGCATCCAAGGATACGGCGTAGTTCTTCCCACTAGAGGTATAACCGATCTTGACCAATCCTAAAGTATCAGCCGTGGCCTGATTATAGGTCGTATTGTTATCCGTCCATGGGACGTTAACAAAAGCATTCCCAGACGAATCTACCTGAACTTTATAATTCTTTCCTGAAGTCGTGTATCCTACCTTAATACCACCAAGAACGGTAGCTGAGGACGTAGGCGGGGCGAAAGTGCTAGGCTTGCCCGTAACCCCAGACCATGGCACAGATGACGCCTGACCTGCCGTATAAGGCTCGTAACCGGCCTCGGTATTCAACTTACTATCATCCTTGACCAGATACATCTTATTCGTGGCCGTTACCTTAACCGTGTCCCCGACCTGAGCCGTGGCTGTAGTAAGTTTAAACCTTGCCGTATCATCAGCTACCACGACCAATCTCTCCAAAGCCGCCTTAGGTAACCTATCTATGCTGATGGTACCGGATGTGATCTTAGAGGCGTCGAAGTTCGCCAATGTCGTGGATATAGTAATATTACTCCCGAAGTCCGATGAGGCGCTACCGGTCACGGCACCGGACAGCGCTATAGTCCTAGCCGCCTGTAATTTCGTGGCGGTAGGAGCGTTATCCGTCTTAAGAGCGTATTTGGAAAGATCAATATCGTTAGCCTTATCCAAAAGCTGCTCTATCTGATCACCATTGTATTTACCTTGAAAATCTGCCATATCATAATTATTTTTGCTCAAATATAACCATATACACAAACACCAAGAAATCTAGGGGGGGGTAGATGCGGGCAGGTGTTAAAAGCTGCCGTCCCCATGCAGGAACCCGGTACGGAATATAATAGCCTTGTCTTTCAGCTTCTGGACAGACCCCCATTCCCATTCACCCTCGCAAGGCTTAATGACATACTTATTCCCCCATGTCTTGAATTTCCTCTCTATAACGAACATCTCCGAGTCTTTCAAGACATGGAAGATACTCCCTACAGGGAAGTACTTATCCGTCCTCAATATAACACGATGATGTTTCTCGTCATATTCAGGATCACCCACGATACGTGCTTTATAAAACTGGAAATCATTTAACGTCCGATCCACAGGTTCTATCCAGTAATACCCTTTACCCATTGCTATTCACGTTTATTTATCTATATTTGCGGTGTAGTAGTAACTCATAATGTTTTAAGTGATTTTCAACCAAGGGGAAGGGTGTCCGTGAGGATATCCTTTTTTCATTCCCGCCCGCCCTACCTATGAACAAAAGATCTACCTCGAACAAATGTAATCATAATAAAGTTACGGACAAAAAGAAACCCCATCGGTATTCTATCGCCGACGGGGTTCTTCCAACGTTGTATCAAATCATATCATCTCACTCCATTTGATTGTGTCACCGACGAAGCACCGCACCGCCAGATACCTTACGAACGCCGTCCCTTCCGGGGCGTCAGGGTCTTCCAGATAAGCCAAGACAGCCTTGACTATTTTCTGGTCGCAGTCCAATACCTTAGGAAAGTAGTCGCTATAAAACATAGCGAACAGATATTGGACATCTCCCCAAGTGGCGTTATCAGGTTTCTTGGCCCCGCATTTATCGAACATCTGCTTAGCGTCCTCCATCGTCCATCTTCTCTTGGACCCATCGGCGTTAAGCATCTTATCAGCGGCCTCCCTAGCCAACTCCTTGGAAAAGTGATATCCATGGGTGTCTATATACCGCTTATAATCCGGGTCATCAGCGTCTGCTCCTCAGTAGTAACGACTTCTCCGACCTCTACGCATGTAGGGATCCATGCTATCGTACTCGTCACGGATGTCACGCTCGCCAAACCATCCCTTACGGTACATCTCATCCTCCCGCTCATGATGTCTTTGACGTTTCTCAAGCTCCCGCTCGTTACGCTCCAGTTCCCTCTCGCGTCTTTCGAGATCACGCTCACGGCGCTCAAGCTCCTCCATCATCCCGTCACGTTCCTTACCGTAATGATCATATACGCCACCATCGTAACCCATATAAGTGCCGTCGGAGCGGCGTGAGCGTCCCCTACCGCCTCTGCGGTCGTAGATCTCATCATCATATTCCTCTTGGCCGTTGCCTAAATCTATAACTCTCATCTTAACCTAATTTTTTAATTAACAACTCTTTTAACTCATCGAAAGAAGACCCCATCCTATCGACCTTCTCCTCAAGATTCTTAATCTTTCGGTCTTGATCCTTAGTCTGCTTAAAAGTAGGATTGATATCCTCCAAGATACTGTCGCATGCCTCTATGATCTCCTTATTCTTATCCACGCTATTCACGATATCCGTACTGGTTCGTTTCATGGCGTTCAGGTGGTTCATTATCGGATCCACGGAGCAGGCTAGCGTAATGCCGTTGGCCATAGCCACGTTCTGGTTCTCTGGAACTACGTATGTCATGGACTTCCCGTCCACCTCTATAGTAAGATCCATAACCCGATCTTGCAACTGCTGATACTGACCTAACTGGGACTGGGCGAACCTAGGCTCCGAGACGTTAACCACCGTACCCATAAAGAATTTAGGAACCCCTGAGGTATCCAACGTATAAACCTGATATCCTTTCTTTAAATCCTTAAACATAATAACGATCTTTTTAAATGGGAGGGAGGTTACCCTCCCTGTTCTTTCTTAGTAAATTCATGCGCTAGGGGCGGTAGCCGCCGTAGCCGTATGACCCAACATCCTGAACACGCCGGTGCATTTGTTATAATACACAAGATGCTCGGTGTAGGCCCCTACTATAGGATCACTAGAAGCCACGGGAGTCGTAATATCCTGCCCTGTCATATGTGCCCCAACCTTATCCACTATAGGTGTCTTGTTGACGATAACCCCGGCGTTGGATACCGTAACAGGAGTGGTAGTGGATAAGCCAGACGGAAGAACGATCGTGGCGGGATAACTAGCCTCTGTCTCCGTCACCGGATGACGGACTTTCCATAACAATATTCCTTCCGGAGGTAGTGAGTTCCACTGACACGGATTGATGCCAAAATCAACCGTAGGTTCGGCCGCAGAAGCGTCAGATACCTTTCCAGTAGTGGCTACTACCGGGATGCCTCCCCTGTCAAGACGGGAGGAGGCGAATGAACCGATCATATATCCTCTGAAATCAGCCATATTGTCCCCCTTTCTTATAATACGGCGTTAGTAGTGCCGCAAGCGCATCCACATTCGTTAGCTACCCTTACGGTAGGAGTATAGCAGCAACCCGGGTTCTGTACAACGTAGGCTGGAACCGGAGCCTTTGGAGCTAACTAACTAACGATGTTCTGTGTCTGTTGTTGGGTGATGGCGGAAGTAGCCAAAGCCTGTTTCTCCTCACGAAGCTGTTGGATAGTATTCTGCATCTCACGCATCTCAAGCTGGCAGAACTTGTCATTGATAATCTGCGTTTGAGCATCAATCTTAGCGGCCAACGCCTGAGTCTGGGCTTGGTTGGATTGAATAACGTTATTGAAGCCGTTAGTCAAGTTGTTCTGCAATACGTTCGTCTGACCGGTAATAGCCAACTGATTCTCATATCCCTGGCGAGTTATAGCGTTCTGGATATTACATCCTACGGTGTCTAACGAATGTTGGATGTTGTTAAATCCACTAGCCATAGCGCTTTGTAAGTTGCAGCAACATGCGCTAATCTGGTTACCGATCTCACATCCTTGTTGCTGTACGGCGTTGATAACGGCCTGAGAAGTCATACCTACCTGACCGGCCACCTTATCAATAGCTCCCTGAACGTTACAGATAGCGTTTTGTAATTGAGAGGTAGAACAGTTAAGGGCGTTAGAGATCTGATCAATAGCGCTTCTGTTGCCTTGGATAGCCTGCATCAGTAACTCACGGCCATAGTCGTTGTTCAATTGAGCTGGAAGACCGTTAGCGCAACATTCATTGCCATTGCCAAAGCCATTTCCGAAGCCACGTCCGCCCCACAACCAGAACAGGACGATGATCCACAACCACCAGCCGTTGGCTCCTCCGAACTGGTCTTGGTTGTTACGGCCGTTCATTAACGCCGCGACTAGATTCGGATCCATCTTATTACCTCCCAAAAGGCTGGTAAACATACCCGGAATCATAGATAATAAACCGTTAGCGGCGCTACCGCTCCCGGAACCCATGCCGTCTAACAGCACGATTTTGTCTCCACTTGTACCCATGTCTATTTATTTTTGAATTAATAATAACCCCACCTGATGGCGGGCGTTACAAAGTTCAAAAATTAATAATCCTAGGATCGTGATATATGTCACCATCAAGGCACGTCATGTCTTGTAAATGGGATTAATAATAACTGATATGAAACAAAAATCCGGAACGCATCACTACGGCCCGGATTCATGCAAATCCATAAATTCAATGTTTCAATGCTCGAAAGAAAACGTCTCACGACGTCAAAGAGAGATTAATTACACGAAAAATCTCGCATCAACTTATTTGTATTAGCAGTGTATTCATTAATTATCTTACTGGATGAGGGATTATCCTCTACCCTTGATAGACGGTTATCGTCACTTCTTACCGTAACGTCACCTATCTTTCGTACCATACTATCCTGATATGATGATGGGTCCGAATATATAAAATTGTCCACGAAACTATATATCCCGCCATTAACCGTCTCACCTATCTTCTCATATAAGCCGGATTGGAACGACACGAAATCATCATACCTTCCACGAGCCAAGAACGAACCGTCCGGTCTCGCCTCGACACCGCCGTTGACCTCCCGGAGCAGGCCCGGATTCCTTTGGTATAGATATCGATAAAAACCGACATCCATCATCCTATCCTGTCTATCCAGATAGAAAAGATCCCTCATGCTGCTGTCGCTGGACTCGATAGCCACGTCAAACAGAAGATCCCTTACCTGACCTTCCGGCAGCGACATCTCTATGTTTTTTAACGTACCTCTGTCATGGTGGTTCAAAGATACATTATAAAATCCATTAAAATCAAGGAAACGTAAGACATTATTATATAAATCCGATTTTTTTAACCTTTCCTTGATCTGGATCTTCCTCAACGATGTACAGGATTTGATAAAATCCCGATCCTTTCCCTGCCTAGCCTCGTATCTCCTGAACTCCCGATCAATATCGACATCATCCATCTTAGGGGTTACGGGATGCTGGTATATCAATCTGGTAAGGATCATGTTCTCAGTATTCGAGGATGAGATGTTGGACATAACTAGCTTCTTTATGTTATCCTTGATCACGTCAATATCGGATCGAGAAGCCCCGGCAGGAACCACGCCAGCCGGCAAGTACGAGGCCCGCTCTATCCCGATATCGGTCAACATCTCATAGGCCTGATCGGTGTCGGTTATCGGGGCTGTGTTATGGTACGTATTCCTACCCATATACAACATGCTCCTATCATACATATCGGAAGGGGATGTATTCCCGGACCTTACATACACCATCCTATCACCGGTAAGGTTAGTATCCTGAACCTCGTATATCGGATTCCCTTTTCCTGTTATCCTATCAAGATCGGAGATAAAGCTATCGTATACCGAATTGCCAGCCTGTATGGAAGATAACATGACATCCAGCGACGCCATAAGATCACGGATATCCTCCGGTCTGGATATAACCATCTCATCGCTGATCGCCTCGCTTATATCCACGCCCATGTCGGCAAGATCCATAGCTATATCATACAGACGTCCGGAAACGTCCTTGATGTCCTTAAAATCATCCATATCGATTATCTCCCCAACCTTATCCCTTAGACCCTTCATATCCTTAGGCATACTGATATACGGTGTGGTACTATTGAAGTACGAGTCGGTAATCGTATTTCCGTCCTGACTCCGAACCTCCATACGGGTCATATTACGATACGTGTCATACATCCGATCTGCGTAATCCTGATCCTCCTGATACCGGAGTGCCAAGGAAGGGTAGGGGACGGAGGTGAAAGCCCGGTCAAACTCCCGGCGGTCGCTGATACCGCCTACCGCCCTCATGATCGTATCCCTTACCTCTATTGGATTCAAGCCCCTTCTCTTTCCTAACGAGTCATATGTATCCTCATATATCATATAATCATCACCAAGGCCCGACTCGGAGGACAGGAAATACATATCCTTCTCATTAAGATCCCCGTCAGACATAAAATCGACAATCCTCCTCATCATATCCCTTACCCGATCATACTCCGATCGGTTAGTCATGATATTATCAATCTCATCAGCGTCATACATCCCCGATCGCTCAAGATTGTACCTATTGAGGAATATATCACCGCCTGAAAGGAAATTAGATACGATCATATCATTAAGATCATTGATATTATCGACGCCCAAGGAAGTAAGGGTATTATTGATATCCTTAACCTCATCGGCCATGAAATTACCGGCGAAATAGTTCTTTCGCTTGATAAATGACATAACATCATCATACCTAGGCTCCCCATTGCTATCTAAGTCGTATTCTGATGGCATGGACATCCAATCGCCAAAGAAAGACACGAAGTCGGGGGAGTAGGCCGTACCCCAGACCGATAAGGCCTGCTTCTGGTCGCCAAGCACCTCCATCGCCCTTTGGTATAATCCGGATGGTTGGTTGTTAGGGGCAAGGACATTATCTACCCCACCCTCCTTATTTTTTATAACATAACAAGATCTTCCCATTACTAAATCGTTTTGACACAAAGATAAACAAAATCCCGCCTACTCTCACGAGCGGACGGGAGCCAAATAACAATAATAACAAACCTTATGTTTCTACTGAAAAGTACAAATCTTTTTGCCGATCCTCACGGACAAACAAAAAACTCAATCCTAAAACTATAAAAACGAAACTTATTGTTTAGCAAAAATATTTTTATCCGATCTACTGAGAACCCTACCTTTCAACTCCAAGAACCTAGGCATCCATTCCCTAGATATCTTAGACACGATCCACTGGAATCCCTTAGGAGTCACATAGACGGTGTTAGTCCCATAGAACTCATCGTCATCACGATACCTGTAACGAGCGTAACCACGATCTATCATCCTTTGGGAAAGCAACCATCTCTTACCGGTTTTGGCGAAAAACTTATTATCCTCAAGCAATATCCTAAGATTCTTCTCCGCTATATCATACCCATGAGCCTCTAGCTTTTCCCGAACCTCTCTGATCAACATATCTGTCTCTTGGGCTATTTCGGCTGTCTTAGCAAATTCAACCATAGGAGCCTGTTCTTTGATAATATTATCAGATATCCTCTTAGCTTCTTCTGCCACTTTCTTGGCTTCAGCTAATGCCTTTTTCTCCTTCTCCGATTTAATTAACGCTTCTAATGCCTCTATATAATCGGATGGTAGATCTCTTCTGCTTATATCAGAATTACTCCTATTTATTGATGTATGCCCTTTCAATAGAAGTTCCTTTATTTTATCTGTACACCACAGCTTAAAATCTACACTAAGCCACTGGGCAAAATCTATAGCTATATCCTCATGCAACCATACCCCACCTCCAAAAACTGGCATTCCAGTCTTCTTTATAACTAACTGATTTTCAGATTTACCAGTTTTTCTGGTAATTGCCTTAACTAACTCATTAGTAGATACTAACGATAAATAGTCGTTTGTTCTCCTATTAAAGTATTTAGCCATCTCCGTGGCATTAACATAGGTTACATCATCAACCGTTTTAAAAGTTACATCATTACCATTGTAACTAAAAATCTCAGATAATTCACTCATAATATAAAAACAACGAGAGCCATTGGCGTCCGTTATTCCACCAATGACTCTCATCTATCGCCTACGCCTAGGCGAGTTAATATCTTCTTATGGCCCAATAACGGATGGACACCGCAAATATAAGACCTTATTTTGAAACTACAAACAAACAGGAGATATTTTTACAAAAATTGTAATCAATCGTATTCCTCTGTCATATATAAAGCGTAATCATACCCATCCTCCATCATCATCACCACCTTCTTGATATCAGATAAAGTTAATTTCTTTATCTCCATATTCCTACTATCCATCCTGACGAAAGAGTCCTTGAACTCCTGCTCGGTTATGGCATCCAACCTAAATAGATTGTATTTTATAAGTAACTGGGTTACGTCAAATATCAAGATATTAAGATCAACATCATCTTTCAACTCATTAAGTAGATCGCGCATCATATCCTTAATAGCGTCAGTGTCAAGTTCCAGCTTCTCGGCTTCCCTCATCAACTTCTTAATGATGCCATTGTACTCGATTATGATATTAGCATTATCATCATCGGTAGGCAGAAGAATATCCATCGTACATTCTATACCTATCTTATCACTAAGCCTTTTATTGAACTCAGTCATATAATCAAAAGCCTGATCCCTGCTTAAAGCGTATGTATGGTCAAGCAACTGCCTTTGTCTGTTATTGACAAAATAATGACTGGTGTATAACATCATCAAGACCTTCACTCGCTGGATGCGTAGGTCTTGCATAATTTTACGGTGTAAAAAACTATCTAACTGCATAATATAAATAGTCCCCACCGGGGCCATCACACACCCGACAGGGACCAACTTTTAAATATCTTACTCGTCAGGTGATGGACTGACGCCGCAAAGATAAGTCAAGATATTTAATTTAGCAAGGATTTTCCGCCTCATTTTCTCCGGATACTACGTTACCGTCGGAAACCAAAGACCTATCCTCAGCAGCCTTCGCGGGCGAGGCGGACCCCGATTGGAGGTCAGACGGGCTGCCGAACGGGGTCACAACCTCCTCGAAGAACGTCTCATCCCTCCTGATACTCATCCTGAACTTAGGGGCTATGAAAGGATCGTTATTAAGATCGATGTTGATCGTAACGTCATTCATCAAAACATCCTCCTTGGTCCTAGAATCGCCTATCCACCCTCTTACGTCAGTAGTCATAGGCATCTTACTAGCCGCTTCCTTGACAGCCCCTAGCCGTTTCTTGATAACATCCACGTCTCCCGCCAACGGAATCATATATGTCTTGTTATCCAGCCCGGATCTGGCTATAGCGTTGTTAAGATCCATTATATCATCAATACTTACTCCACCACCTAGACCCTCTATAATTCTGTCAGCCATTGATCCGATCATGGAAGAGAATGACGATATATCCTGATTTTTCAACCTTACGGGATATAGATAATTTCTTCCGTTCCCTGTTTTTATAGCCACGACCGGGATACGTGAATTTTTATAATCACCATACTTGTCCCTGACGATAGCCGTACAGAACGGGAATATATTATACTTGATATCATCCCTCATCGTAACCTCCCCGTTCTCTATATATCCTACGCTCTCGACCTTACCAACCGTCTCATTGGTAAAGTCATTTTCGGATACCATCAACGTACCATTATCATCACTTACACTGAAGTTCGGTCTTCCCGGCAAAACACTGGTGACTGCGCCTACGAACGGTATATCAATCTCGCCAGCGACAGATCCCACATTATCCCTATACAACTCAAAGGCCATACTCCTTAAATCAGCGTTACTACCTTTTGAGTCTGGATCATTGGCTTTTAGCACCGAGACAAAATTACCGTCACCATCCACGATCTTAATAACCATATTATTAACCAAATCACTACGGGCAGACTTGGTCTCGTCAGAATTAGGATCAACGACATAAAGGCTATTGTATTTATCATACAATTCCTTGGTATAAGGATCTAACATATCTACCTTGAACCTCACGATATCGTTCTTACGGAGACTAGCCGCCGCTTCCTGATTAACCGACTCATTATTAGACCCAAACGTATCACCCGTGTAATAAGGGACAACGGATCCATCCTGCCCCTTGCGATACACCATGAACCAGTTGGAGGTCGATAAGGCGGTCTGCCGCCCCAGTATGACACCGGTAGCGTTCTCGAAAGCCTGAGCGTCATCCTCGCTTATCATCCATCTTGAGTGGTTATTCGACTCTATAACAGTAAATATGTCGATTCCATTGGTGAAATCCATCACCCTCCCATTATCGGTGTCAGTGGCATCAGATCTTTTAAGCCCAAGACCATCCATAAACCTGTCAAGTCTCATTCCGCCAACCTCATAATACATGACCCCGCCAATCTCCCTCTTCTGGGCCATCAACACTACCGGATTCTGGGCGGCATTGGCCTCCGTCCTGCCGGTGGATGTTCCGGGTTCGCTCTCCGTGAGAACATCACCCATAGGTATAGACTTATCGTAATCCTTGACAACCATACTTCCATTATCATACAGCCTCATCCATTCCACAAACTGGAGAAGAGGCTCATCAGAATAGTTATTGATAATATCAATAGCCTCATTAAGTTTATCCTGATCAACCTCATTCCCGTTGTCAATATCATTCATAAGATCATTGTAAGTCTGTATAGCCCCCTTAACCTGATCCTGATCAAGACCATTAATGTTCATATCTATAATATCATCAATAGTATCCCTGATGTTATTTAAGACGTTATCGTTGGTATTTAACCCATCTATCATTGACCTAATCTTATTAAGCCTAGCTATAGGATTATCGCCAAACCCATTTACAAGATCATTGATACGATCCTTGTTATTATCATATATCTGCCTCTCCCTAGGAGATAAGATATCCTCATTACCGTTCCATATCTTTATAGCTATATTATTGATTCTATCATCAGAAGGATTTATGATATCCTCATTATCAGGTACATTCTCAACGATACCGCCCTCATCAGCCTTGATGTCATTCTCCATAGATCTGGCGATCATATGATTATAGGTCTTGAACATAAATGCCTCGTCCTCTCCTATAAGACCATCTTGATAAGCCTTATCTATGGCCTGATCATTGGCATAAAGGGAATTAGCATCAGAATCATCGGTATTCCTGAAATCATACTTGCTGTCATCCTCCTCATAAGTCTTTCCCCATATGTTTGACAAGACCTTCATGAACCCACGTTCCTGCGACCGTATGAATCTCCTATCACGCATACGGCGAAGAGACTCATTTATATTCTTATAAGCCACAAGATTATGACGATACTCGCTAAGTAACGCCATAGCCTCTTTATAATTATCAACCCCACGGATAGATACAGCATTCTCAAAACCGACTATAGTCTCATAAGCTGCCATAAGATCGGCAGCGCTGATCCTTGATTCATTCCTGTTTAATAACAGCTTAGATATATCTGTCTCTGAGTTAACTAACGTAGCTAATCTCCTCTCCAAAGCAATCCTATCCTCCGTCAATTTAAGAAGTCTATCATTCTCCTTGGCTAACTTGACCTTATCAGACTCAAGAGCTTCCTTAGATGTAATACTCTGCTGAAGCTTCAAAACATTCTTCTCCATTTTCTGTATATCATCTGTAAGCTTCCTGAGTTCCTCAAGATCCCTACTCGAATCAGGATTAAGACGAGAATATATATCTAAAGCAGGTCCTATATCCGTATTGTATATCCTTCCTAACTGATTAGCGATATCATCCAAATTATCCTTAGCCTCAAGACCGTTATAAGCCATGTTGGAGATATAGGTATTAAATGATCTATTGGATATACCATCGGTAAGGGAGTCGGCAAATCTACTAGCCATAGTAAAATTATCAACCTTCTTATTGAACTCACTGATAAGGTTGGACTTATACTCATTTACCTGCTCATCTGTCATATTCATATCGGAGGCTATATCGCTATTAGGTATAGACTCAATAACTGTCTTGAAATTCTCCTTAGTATCATCTAACATCCCCATTTCCTGATCATAACGAAGACGGTTGAATACGGCATCACTAAAAGTCTTATCTACGATTCTAGAATTAGGTATATCGTCAGCGTTATTATCCGTACTTAAGCCTGATAATTGAGCGTTAAGAGCCATACTGCCACGAATAGCACGGATAGCGGCGGTAGTCAAGGCGCCGGCATTGGTGTTGTAGACCTCCACCATCCCCTTGTTCCGGGACATGTCTTGACTCCATTCCTTTATACCACCAATAGTTTTTACTCCCATAAACGATCCGATAATCATACCGATGCCGATCTCCTTCCAGCCCTCATTAGATCCATAGGTCTCCTTAAACCCGTTCTTTATAGCTTCCATATAACCTATATTCTGGCGAATAGCCATGGGATTGTATCTTGATTCCACCCAATCCTCCGCGGACTTGCTGGACACACCTTGAAGACCTTCCTCGAACAAACCCTCAGATACCGGTCGCTTAATGATATTAAACGTATTACCAGCTATTTTCTGCCATTTCTTTGGTGTTATAGCCCTTAGCGTACCATTGTCCATTCTCTCGGCTCCTACGCCAAATATATTACGTTTTATGAACTTGTCTACACCCAGCTCCATACCAAACATATCACCAAACATAGCTATGTTGGATAATGACAATATGCCGACGTTTGCGGCGAATACGGCGTTAGCGGCATTGGCATTGTCAGCCCTGAACCTCATAAGCTCCTCATACGGGACTTCCCTCCCGTAAGCGTTACGATAAGATTGCCTGAAATTCTCCTCGGCCTCCATCAACATACTTCTGGCTTCCACTGAAGCTTCCCATGAGGTAGACGTACCAAGAAATAGGGCGGCATCCAGCCCCTTGCCTACCCTCTGCCCTATACGGGCGGCCCTAAGGTAAGCTCCGAATGCTTTCTTGGTGTCCGAAGCGGCCTTGCCTATCCTAGATAAAGCCACCCCAGCCCTAGCTCCGGTACGAGCAAGGTTCATCAGACCGGCCCCGGAATATACGGCGGATGATAACATGGCGCCAGCGGTAAAAGCCAGACCCGACAGAAAGTCATTAGACCAGAAGTTAGCCGTAGTCATACTTTGAAGAAAGTTCATGTCCCGCTCCTCTCGATTATAATAATGAGCTAGACCATAATCCATCTTCTTATCCTGATCATCTAACCATCTAGTGAAATCATTATCAAAAACAGCATTGAAATTACCTTTGGATACTCCGGCATAAATACCATAAAAAGGCTGGATAACGCCTCCTAATCCGTACAAGGCGGTTTTTCCGGCAAGCTTACCCAATCCCCTCATCCATTTCTCAGTCCTACTCTGGGTTTTTGATAGACGTGTATCATTATCTACACCGGGTATATAGGACTCGTATTTGGGTATCCACGTTCCACTACTTAATCGATATCTTGAATCCTCTAACGATATCTCCGGTCCAGTAAGATTAAACCTACCCTTATAGCTCTGATCAGACGCCATATATCCCAAAGGGGACATATGCTTCATGTTATCATAATAATTAGTCTTTACCGTATTCTTGATCCTCTCTGATAATGACGGTATCTGGGACTTTGATCTCTCGGATGCAGAATACGGGTCCAATACCGGAGGCAAGTCACGATCCGGTATATTATAGGGATCCGATCCAACAGCCTTTATATTATCCACGCTCATAGTAGGATACCCGTATTTGTTGGCAAGATCCCTTCCACTGGGAGCGTTATTATTGGTTTCCACTATTTCCATTATTTCCACTATTTCCGTTATTCCTGTTTCTTATCTCCTGATCGATCATACTAGCTATAGGCGAGATGAAGCTTTCAAAATCATCAGTAGTAGATCTACCTTCACTTCTCCAATATACCTCATTCTCCTTGCTAAGTATCTGTTGCCATGCCATGACCAAATAATATTGAGGGCTGAAATCAATTTTTCTAGCTACCTCATCAGCATAATTAACGCCATCCAGATCAATTGAGTATAATGGAGTACCGCCATCCCTTGCTCCTCCCTTGCTGTATATATCAACATTTATCCCAGAGGAACCATTATTATACTTATATCCGGAAGCCCTTAACTCATACATAGAAGCGTTATCAAATAACACATCGGTAGCGATCATCATCTGATTCTTCCTGATATTACCGTCATTTATATTCGTGAACATATCTATATAAGGCATTGTCATATCCTTAGCTCCGCTGGCATAAGCCACAGGAGCTACCTGCAATGCCTTGGCCATCTTCCCATAAGCGTTATCGCTTGAATTGGCAAACGATATAGATACAACACCAGAGTCGTAGGTCTCGGATGGGATACTTACATCCTCCTTATAAAAAGTAAGGTCATTGGCGGCTAGATCTGCCTCACTTACCTCAACAACAGATCTTCCATCACCTCCATTATTACCAATGATCTGATAATTGCCATCATCTATAGGAGATATAGTAAACGTTATCTTCTTATTGGCATTATCCTCATCCTTGGGGATAAAACCACCACCACGAGTGAATAGATCACTAATCTTTATATAATCATACTCAGCTTTGCTTTTAGACGGATAATCACCAGAGAAGATATACTCACGCTCGGCATATTCATGACGATATTGTCTTAGATAATCCTCGCCAGCACGTTTAGCGTCATCAGCGATCCTACCTAGATCACCACGACTCCATTTATGTCTTAACAAATCGTTTCTTTCCCTATACGCTCCATTATATAAAGCGGTAGCGACACCAATCGCTCTATTATCTCCAGCAAATCTATCCTCTATCGCCTTGACGTGTATATTCCTATTAGCACCAGACACAACAAGAGACATTATAGATTCAATATCATCAAGCGAGAAGGATGTTCCCATAAGATTATTTATCTTATCCAGTAGGACACTAGATTGACCTGAATCTACCGATATAGATGGCGCTTCCCCTTTAACGGGACTATTAACAACATTTATATTATCATTCAATAAAGAACTATAAGCTGACAGTTTAGCCCAATCGTTTAACGTTATATCGTTTATACCATTTATATCAAAAACCTTATCGCCATTGTTATTAATATCTCCAAGATTGAATGTGCCGAATCCATAACTAATATCTATACCTGATCCACTATCCGATCTAGCTTCTCTCTGAATTATAGTATCAATACCATCCAAAACAGCATTGCTCGCCTTATTGAATCCATCATTGATCTTATTATACTTATCTCTTTGAGTATTTAGCCCAAGAAGCTTTATATAACTATCCTTGCCATTATAATCAAGAAGCGTATTCGTAGATCCACCATTAGCCTTAAAATATGTCATGATGATCTGGTCTTTATCCATATCCTTGACCACGTTACTATTCTCAGGATCAGACGCCCATGCGTCGATCTTCTTTCTAGCGTCATCTGATAATGACTTAACGAAATTACCCATGCCGGTAGTCACCGCCTTCTCGTTGGCTATGAACCCGTTCATGAACTCATCGCTTATGCTCACATCGTCAAGGTTTGCGCTCTTGGTAACCACGGTAGGCCCGGTCGTGTCATCACCTCCGCCACCTCCATTCTCCGACTTGCCCGATTTGCTGGCTCTCATCAACGCTGCTTTCTCCATGGCTAGATTATGCCTTTTTGTCTCATTAAACTTAGCTCTCTCCATCATCTGCTGATTAGCCTTGAAATAATAATCATCAACACCCAACGTCTCGTATGAGTTATTATAAGACCATCTCAGCCCGACGCCACGAAGGAACTGCTGTCGTACCATGAACATGCCGGCTCGCTCCGGGCTGTAGTTGCTACCGATAACGCCCTCGGCCTCCTCCACGAAATCATTTCTCTGCTTGATAATATCCGCCAGCTCCGACTCCAACTTAGCCCTCTTGGCCTTGTCATTGCCAACGCCCTTTAGCTTGGCTCGTATGGATTCTTCCTTGACACTGAAATCATCAATATACCCTTTAAGGAAATCTGAGGTGCTTTGAACATTAAATAAGTCAGGATTCGTTCTAGCCATATATCTTCCCTCTAATTGCATCTGAGCCTTACCGTTCTCAGATATAGAAGCCATGGCTATATCCCTGACCTGAGCGTAACTCATCTCATCTATATACATCTCACGCATCTCGCCCGTCCTGTTGCCATTGGCATCAGTCACCGGTACATTGACTTTCTTCCCCTTGTTAAGGGAGATGAAATTCTTCATCTTCTCATCAATCTCAGCGTGGTAATCCGTATAAGGGGTATAATGTATAGGATTAAGACGTGTCCCTACCTGACCGTCATTCATCCAAGCCACGGCATCCGCAAAAGCCTCAGCCTCGTTTATAGGACTATACATCTTGGGATTGTTCAGCTTCATATCCTCCATCTTCTCGCTAAAAGCCCGGATCTCCCTAGTACCGGCAATAGCATTCAACACACGGGTATCCAGAGCTTCTCCAAGACGAGCCTGTATGCTTCTGGCTATACCATCAGAAGCCAGATTGGATTTACGATACACGTTATTCACGTCCTGTATCAATCCATTTAACCTATTCTGAAGATATTCCCTATCCTGAGGTTTTATAATATCAGAATTGATGATATAATCAGCATACTCATTTATAGCCTGCCGATTGGTATCTATCTTCTGCTGCATGTATCCCATACCCTGCATCATGACATCCATGTTGTAGGGTGATACGTACTTGCCGTAATTCCTTAATATACTGTATTGTGACGCCATCTTTTATCCTTTCTTGCCTTTAGTTACTTCCTGAGCAGGATACAATTTCCTGTAACTCAATACATCTCCCTGAGGATCCGCTATCAATTGCCCGTTCGGACCGATCTTGACATCCCCGAATATAGATCTTAATGTGTTCATGGTCGTAGCCGTGTTCCATTTCTGCTGGATCTCGTCATTTACGCTATCGAAATACCTAGCCCAGTTCTCGTCATTTATAGCCAATCCTTGTAGTATCCGTTGCTGGTAAGCTTGGCGTTGAGCTATATTCTTATCATAAGTATTAGCCCATGACTGAGCGTTGACATTATCAGCCCAAGTTCTTTGAGCGACATTGCCCTGCTCTACCTCGTTAATATACCTACCTATATTAGAACTCATGATAGCCTGTAGGTTAGATGATAAAGCTCCTCTTTGAGAATCCGGGACATTACCCATCTGATCCAATTGTGATTGGAAAGCACGATTGGCTTCAACCATATACTGATCCGCTGATCTCAATACCGGATCCACGGTAGGAGCGTAATGCCTTTCCAGACCTTCCGTTGTCACGGATCCCGGAGTCATCCTGAACACCTCAGGAAAGTCAAGACCACCACCTACTATATTCCTGCCTCCATTGCCGCTGTTCGACTTACCGGCACTTGTGTTGGTTTTAGGAAGTGTATTAGGATCAATCAGCTCAGGCATATCCAGCTTAACATCGGGATCCTCCACATCACCTATATCCATAGGACCTGGAGCCACCTTATGAGGGTCAAGTATAAAATCAAGACCTTCCATTCCTTTCATGGATCTTAATGCCTGCATCTTAAGCATATCCTCACCAAGGATCTTATTCACCGTATCCTTGTTATCATCCAAGAACAGTTGGCTAAAATGAGTAATACCAGCATCGCTAAGAGCCTTGTGCTGCTCCTCGTTCACGACATCTAACGCCATCATAGGACGAGATGATGAGTACTGACCAAACTTATTGTCCCTCATCCTATCATGGTATGACATATCCTTGTTCTTTGGATAATTACCTTGACTATCCTCACCACCAAAGGAAACAAGGGTGGTGTAGTCCCGGAGCGCCTCCGCGTTGGCGATAATCGGGTTCTCTGCCGTGGCCAAAGTCATCCAGCTACCGGTATTGCTGTATATCGCATCCTGCAAGGCCTTGGCTTTCGATCCTTCCTCCGCCTCCATGTACGCTTTGTACGCCAATGGCATGAACGTCCTGTAGTAATTAAGCCTCTCCTCGGTATTGATTCCGCCATAAGAGCCATCCTGACCTTGACGTTGATACCCGAACGTATTGTCCTTATTGTTGTACTTATTCTCTACAGGACGGAAAGTAAGGAGATAACCGAATAAAGAGCTACCATCTTTCTCCATCTTCTGACGAATACCAGCTACTTTCTTAAGCAGCTCTTTCTTAGCCTCGGCTACATCATCTTCTGTAAGGCCATATTCTTTCATGGATCTGGATATGATATTATCTATCTCGCCTCCCTTGGCAAAATAAGTATCCTCATCCTTCTTCATCTTCCGGTCTTCCTGCTCCTTGTATATGACATTAGCGAAGTCCGTAAACCTTCCCTCTAAGCCATTAACGGTATCGTTACTATCATTTATAGCCTTAGATAATACGGAGGCGTTTAAACGCCTTGTATTCTCGTCATCTATCTTATCGTTTTTCTTCAGCTTCTCCAGCGCCTTTTTCTGATCATCGTAAGCCGATTTAAGACCGATCTTAGCCTTATACCTGTCCATTAACGTAGCATACGTATCCTTAGGCGTGGCTTTGATCCCATACGTATCTCTGATGTATTTAGCGAAATCCGGCTCTATGGTTGTGTCGTCGGTAATAACCTTCGTTCCCTGCTCCAAGGAAACGGGGGTTCCACCATCGGCGTGCTTCTGCCCCATAGCCTCCATCGGAGCCTCTCCGGGCTGCGTCACGTACTCACCCCTCTCGACCTCTACGTTGGCTTGATCTTCCATCGACTTAGGTAACGGATACAGATACTCGCCGGTAAGGCTTCCGCTATCGAATCTATTATTAGGTCCTAGATAAACACCGCCACCATCCTTGTACTGCATCTGGGATTGCCGTCTCTGCCTAGCCTCTCGCTCTTGAGCTAACCTGATATTAGTACGAGTGCCTTGCTCTGACGCCATTCCTGAGAACACGTTCCTTGCCAACCCTAAGACACCACCGATACCTGACATCACGGTGCCTACGACATTAGCCGTCTTAGCTCCAGTGGATAAATCACCATACCCTTCGCTTCTCATACGCCCTATACCACGACCCATCTGGGTAAACCTAGATCCTATATCATCAGCGCCATAATAAGGAATAGTAGTGAAGTCAAAAACATCCGTACTACCAGACTCGTCGACCTTCTTATTGCTGTCAACGATAGCGTTCAAATCACTTGTATCAATGGTATTAATATCAGGCTGCTGAATATCAAATCCTATCCGGGTAGATGAAACCAGAGGTTCCACTCCAACACCCTGAAGACCAACAACATTACCGGGCATGACAGGATCAACTTCCCCAGCATCTTGATATTTAGGTATCTTCCTCTTAATTACATATTTTCCCATATATCAAATTATTTCGTTCTGATACAAAGATAGTTTAAAAAAAATAGAGACTCATCATTTAGCAACGATGAGTCTTTGTTTTAAATCAATCTTTTAAAGATGCATAAAAACACCTATAAATATTGTTGTAATGTATACTATTTTCTATATTCGCGTAAAAACAAACATTACAAAACAATGAATAGAGAAATATCAGAAAATAGTATTGAGTTCAACAAAGAAGACAATTTTATTTGTATAACAGACTTTGTATATATAATAAACTCATATAGAGAATCAAGGAATAATCCAAAAATTAGAACTGATCATTACATAACATCAAGTATAACACAAAACGTAATCAATAATATATTAAGACAAATAGATATGCCAGAAAAAAGCATAAAGACAATATCTGATTTAAAAAATGTTGGATTAGCATACCGAAAAGGTAAAGGACCTGGACAAAAATGGTTTGTCGATTACAGAGTATTTATATCAATCGTAATGAATATAGATGATAAAATAAAGGCACATCTAATATCTTATGCAATAAACTCAATATCCTCGACAAAGATTATAGATGAAATACTAAACAGTATATCAAAAAAATTATAGAAGCATTTCAAATAATAGATATAAAACGTATATAGCAATAGATAGAATATCAGGTCTTTGTAAAATAGGTAGAGCTATTGATATAAAAAAAAGGCTATCAGTTCTTAGAGTATCAAATATAAATATAGAAATGATATACACAATAGATGACGATATCGAGTCGTATATGCATAAACTTTTATTAGGATTTAAAGAAGATAGAGAATGGTTTAATATAGATGAAGGTATAATAAATAGTATAGCTAAAAAATACGGATTTAAAAAATACAAACAATAAAAAAATAAAATGCGATAGCTGATTATATTACCTACAATAAACCATATAGCTATCGCATTATATCAACCTATTTCTTTTAAATCCTTTTCACAAATAACGAACCTATTGCTTTCACCAAGTCATAGAAGCCAGCAGCACTGAGCCCGACTGCCACTCCATATAATAGAGCTTCCCACCATTCACTACCTACCAACAACGGGGATACCTGAAGGAACCAAGCCAAGATACATACCAACATGCCGATAACTACAGCCGACAGGATCTTAGCCCACTTATGGGTGTCAATATACGGCACTACCTTAGCTAGCTGAGTGGCTGACATCGTGACGAAAGCCATGATGCCGGTAAAGGTAGTCAGATCAATAGTAATAGGCCCTTCTGATGGGATTACCTCTTGCGCCATCAAAGCGAATGGCGTCAATAACATAGCAAATAAAAACAACAATCTTTTCATATCTAAAACGTTTAATGATTTCACAAATGTAACATTAATTTTTAGATCTACTCATGCCCTTTATATTCAGCATCAACCCCGGTATCATGTTAAGCACCAACTGCCTTTTCGCCTGTTCCTTACGCATACGCTCGGCTTCCGCTATCTGCGCCTCTGATTGAGGATCATTCTTAATATTATTAGCGATGTCCTCTATAGCTTTCTTGTTAGCGCCGGATTGAGCTAGCATCTTATATAACAGGTCTTGACCTTCCTTCTCCCACCAGCTATCCATGGCAGGATGGGAAGCCAAAGAAGGAGCGGCGGGGGCTACCGTCTCAGGCACGGGCTGCTGACCTCCGTCTCCCGTACCAGAATCCCGCTGCCCGAACTCGTATCTCATTGGCTCGTTCTCCGGGACACCGTATCTGTTGGAGAACATATCGGCGAACTCAAACCGCTTCTCGTTTCTTAATGTCGATCCAAGGGGTCTTCCGTATCCTTGATTCCATGCCACGGTAGCGTCCTTATAATTCGTGGCGTTATCAAAATCAGCCTTCGAATACATATAGTAATTATAAACATTGCCTTGAGCGTCCTTATCAAAGAACTTGCCTTGGTTCATGTAGTTCCAGCCTAGCCCCGGTACACGACCTTGATACTCATCCACAAGATAATCCAGTTGTTGGGTCAATGTCGGTTTCTTACCATACCTACGCTGTAGCTCTTTCTTTCTCGGCCCAAGCCATTGCTGGATACCAAAGTCACCAGCGGGTCCTAGGGCTTCGGTGTCCCCTCCGGACTCGGCGGCGATGTTCGACAGGATGCCGATAGCTTGCGTTTGTGGTATCCCCTTCTTTTCTGTCAGATAGTCCCATATCTCATCATACACAGCCATCTTACTATCCTCTGATCTACTAGGATCAATAACGTATTTGCCAGCCCCATAATCTCGTTCTATATTTACCGGACCTCCATCTTTCTTGTCCTCCAACTTATTCTTGGACGTAATGGCATTACGGATAAGAGCATCCCTTCCACTTTCCGGAAGAGGATTTCGATCCTCAAACGACCCTCTCTCCTCAAACTTATCACCTATAGCGTCTAATGTCTTAGTGACTATATTGACTGGGAACTCTTGATCATTACTATAAAAATCATATACATCGTAAACACCTAACCTTCCATCCGGACGTCTATAAATAGTAAAATTACCAAACCCTGATAACGGGGTAAGATCACCAGCAGCTTCGGGGTAAAAATCATACTCAGAAAAAACCGTAGGCTTTCCGGATCTTACCGAATTACGATTCTTCTCAAAGATATCTACCCATTCTCTAGACTTTTTCAAAAGCTTCAGCCTACCATAAGCATCATCTGTAGCCGGCTTATCAGAGCCATATATTTCTTGCTCCGTATCACGAATCTTTTTATCTAACCTCTTTATCTCATCCTTAGTGTCACGATTGAACATCTTCTCAATATCAGTAATGACATTATCAGGAATCCTTATCTCCTTGCTATTTCCATCAAGACTATTAGGCTGGGATAAGAATCTACCCCATAGCTGTTCGCTATATTCATCAACATTAGCTTTGCCATTTCTTCCGTATATAAATTCCTTAACCTTATCGGGAAGACTGGCATTTGAGGCTACCACATCAGGAGTAACATTCTCGTACAACCTCCTTCTTACGGCGTTACCTATGATGTCTTTTAAATACGAAGCTCTATCAGATACATCTTGTCTTACATACATAGGGTCATTACCAGTAGAACCTCCTTCAGCTTTCCGCTCAATTTTCTCTCCCCATAACCCATATTTCTCCCTAGGCCATATGCCGTCTATGGCATCCACATAACCAACAGGATGCTCCCCGTCCAGACGCCGGTTCCGCCGCTCGTCCGCTGGGTACAGGGCGTTGGCCAACGGCTGCGTGATATGACCCACCCCCTTATCCTTGGAACTCGACATAGCATCCACCACAGTCCGATATACAGGTCTTAATTTCTCAGGTAGATATAATCCCGCCTCATCAACCAACTCACCGATCTTCTTATTTATACCCCTGAGGCTGAAATTATAATTACCCATACCGTTATTCAACGGGGACAATGTACCTCTTATCCCATTCATGCCTTTAACTGCGGCTCCTCCGCTAAGGATATCAAACTCCGGGGACACGTTTCTCAAAGGACTATCATCCATACCCCTGAAATACATAGGACGCTCGCCTCTTACGACACGATCAAGATCCTCCTTATATAAATCCTTTATCCATGAAGGAATTTCCTCCTGTTTATTCTTCTTTGCCATAAATCACGTTTTCTACAAAGATATACATAATCGGATGCAGGATAAAACAATAGGCGGATACATGATTCATATCACCTACCCGCCTACACCCTCAATGCATATGATAAGCCGCCAAAGCTTTCTTGGCCGAATCCATCGACTTGTACTTCGCCGGCCATAACTTTCCGGTCTTGTTACTAACCACTCTCCAATCACTTCCTACTTTCTTGATGCACCCCGATTTAGGGCACTTACCTGATTTACCAACAGCAGATCTCTTTTTCACCATATCATTGCGTATTAACAGTTATGCTATAATCTTTTGAGTTTATATCAACATTGACAATCTTCGAACTACTAAAATTATATACACACAAATTTAAACTTCCATATAAAGCACCAGCGATAACATCGGCATAGAAAGCAACCTCATTACCATCCATAGCATTATAAAAATACAGATACATATGCTGTTTATTAATAACACAGCTTTTTATCTTGTCAAAACCTTCCTTGGTAGTATTTTTCTTAAAATCAATTCCTTCTAAAATATAGCTTGAGATATCCACTCCAGAAGAACCTATCTCCTTATAAATTCCATCATCCATAAGAGCCTTATCCCCATTCCCTTTCATCTTTAAATGCAACTGATTATCAAAATTCGTATCATCTTCAGTATTTCCAAAAGATCTTACAATAACTATCTCAGAGTTATCCGATGATACTATATTTAAATTAGAATGAATATATTCAACATTCAAATTAGGGTAAACAGATATAGATACATCTAAAAATCCCATATTAAGGGGATTATTTGAAGAGGAGATATAAATAGTGATACAATCATTCCTTTGATCATTAAAAACCATCAAATCATTGACATACACACCACCAATAGCTTCCACAAAAGAATCACTAGGTTTTATCATCCTGATATTGGACGTAGAGCTACCGTCAAACAACAACTTTATAGTATTATATTGAGATTGAGACAAAGTAGCAGATTGATCTCCTACAAGCTGTAAGATAATATCTAAAAAATCATTGTATTCTTCCGTGGCTATACCATCAACCCACGTCCCATCGCCACGAAGGAAGGATGTCTGTTTGCCTGCGGCGGGAGCCGGCACCAATCCCGCAGCGCCAGCCCCGGACGCCGTGGCGCCAACCATATCCTTGACCTTATCAAGCCTACTGTCTATTTGATTACCATCGTACTTACCAATAAAATCTTCCATATCATTTCAATATATAAGAGGAGGCGGTAAATACCCCCCCCCATATGTTAATAAATCAATAAATTTTCTCATCATTACTAAACCATCTTACTATCATCTTGAACCGACTCTCAATGTCATTCACGAACCTTGCCAAGAACCAATCGCCACGAAGACGATCACGCCACCTCCGATGATAATCGACAGCCCTGGGGTCGATCTCCCGGCCAATATCGTTCACGTCCTTAACCCATACCGGTAGGTTATTAGTATCGTCCTTAACCTCGTTGAAGTAGTCGTTGATATTGATCTTCTGGTCTACTTCCGTCACCAGTATATCACGGCTATCGTCGTTAGTTATAGGATATCTTAGGCGCTGGCTCATGTCGTTCTTATCGGCGATGGTCATCCTAAGCTCACCGCTGTTGTTGGTATCGTTATAGAACCATGCCTTATTAAATCCAGTTGTTCTTCTAACCTGATAATTAACCTCATCCTGATACCTTCTGGCATCCATCCGATATTGGTAGTTCGTGAGGATCTTATTCACATACTGCTCACGTACCGGTACCTCTATAACGAACGGATATAGCTTACCGTAAAATACTTGATACGATTGGTTGGTCAATCCATGAGACCATAACCCTATCTCCTGACTTTCACTTGAGTAGTTCTTTCCAGACTGGAAATAATGCTGGTGCTCGATATAATAATCAGGGGTGTAGGATAAATATGATTTCCACTCACCCTTCAGGCAGTTATATCCAACGGTGAACGAGACGTCCGTGAAATGGCTGGTGTCCGAAAGCTCCACCGCCTGCCCGTTCCTGTAGAACCGGCCTCCCCTGAATTGGTACTCGCTTGGATTCCCTACCGGTATGTAATCCCTCTTGGTTATCAGAACCCTCTTGAAACGATTATCCCAACCCATAGACAGGCCTATACCAAAGAACTTGTTATCGATATCGTAATAAGACAGCTCAGCGTCCGTATCAACGTTATATATCCGGCTACGGATGATCTTCATCTGAAGATGCTCCTTAAACCAGTTTCTAAGCCCCGGAGTGACCTCCGTGAGATTCCTGCCATTAGAATCTACCCTAAACACCTGACCACGCCTTAAATCGACCCAAAAATGGCCGAACTCACAACTGATCATATCCCGGCTCTGGGTCCCGGAATATCCTAATGTCGTGTTGTTATACTCGATACCACGAGATGCGAAAAGACCACCTGTCCCTAGTTCGCTATTCTCCGGGGATATTCTCTCCGCCAACACATCTATGGCGTTATACAGCCCTACCTGATTCTCGAAGCGGGCTAATATCTGATCCGACTCTATCCCTTTCATGCTTATAAGCTTCCCGAACGAGGTCTTGAACTCATGGTAATCCATAGGCTTGTACGACAGCCAAGGATCGGTCATGCCGTTCTCTGAAACGTCGGCGGTGCTCCATATGACACCGTTGGGTCTTTGGTAGGCACAGTCCCAAAAATTGCTATCATACGTCTCTGGTAATGACCTTCCGCCTAGCGTAAAACGATTCTTGTACACAGGACTCATCTTAAACACATTATCCCTTGATATAGGGACATTACGCTCTTGGGTCCATGATATATAATCCCCTACTTCTGGATAGAATCCCTCATAAGGCTCAGGCCCAGCTATACGGAAATTACAATTAATCTCAGACTCCACTAGAAACTGAGGTATGCCGTAAAAATACAGAAAGAAACGACCACTAAGATACATATCCCCGGTCTTGCAAGCCATCTCATAAGCACTCTTACGGCTAGGGAACGAATATAGCGATCCAGTATCTGTGTCAGTCTTATTAAGATAATCCTCCCCGGTATCATAATTAACAAAATAACGTGGATACCCGATATTCCTATAATCGTAGTAAGGGAATGGTATCATATCTCCCTGACCAAACTGGGTCAAGTAAAACATAGGCATTTTTCTTTTAAGCGAGAATCTGGATATAAACACATCACCTCCAAAAACAGGTTTACGCTTATCCTCATCCATCAACCCGCAACCACCTAACGATACCCATCTGATATCCTCTATCTGTCCGTATTGAGCCGGAGAATATTTCTTTATCCTCATATAAGGGCAAGACACAAAAGATTCACGTGTCATAAAATGAGGCGTCATTCCAGCCACCTCATCGTTACGAATATTACATTCATCCTGAATGCGACTGGTATCATAACTTGAAACCAACTCCGGATATTCAAGCATATACTTATCCATGCCAAACGACATGAATAACGAATGCTCACGATCGAGATTATTTACAACTATAGGCTTACCGCCTACTACTTTCCCTTGTGATGAGATATCCGTTACCGGATACAATCCGCTTTTAATATACTTAGCCGTAGATAATCCACGCAACTCTGATGCCCCTGTTTTTTGGTAAAATAGATTATAATGAGCGACAGAAGTATAATAATAAGCGTAATTCCATCTAGGTCCCCTATCTATCAATGCCGTTAACCACTGATACCTGTACTTCCCTATATCCACGACAGACTGGGAGGTAGCCTTGGCGATACCTGTAGCCAGACGGATAGCCGTCAGCGCTATACCCACAGGGTTGGCCAAAAACATCACGCCTCCACCGACATATTGCTGTGAAGCCGACTGATATGTATACTCAGCTATAGCGGATATTAAATTAGCCATAGCCTCCACCGTAGCCAATGATGTTGCCATACTGTAAGCCTTACTCCCTAATATCGTCCATTTAGGGTGGTCCTCCACCTCCCTGAATATACCGGAGGATTTACCTAATTGATAACCATCAACAAGGCACTCTGTGGGAGCATCAGGCTTGTTAAAGGCAATATCAGGGCTTAAGAATGAATACCAGATATTACCCTTCCTATTAAACGGATGCGTTATAAAATTCTCACGATTAATATCCTTATAGATATACATATCATCAGACAAATCGTTGTAAGGGTAATTAGGATAAAGGTTAGCCGATCCGTCGGGATCATCGTACTTAAACATATCATAAGCCAGACCGGTACCGATAACGCTCTTATCCAAGGTCCTATCTCCACGATATAGCTCGTATCCGATTATAGAGTCACGTCTAGCCTTATCTATAAGACCATTCTCTACCGCTATATCCAGAAACTCATTAACGATATCGTCATCAAGCATCACCCCCATAGGATAAATATAGGAGTCAACTCCATATTGACCGGTCAGTTGAGACGGATTACCCATAAAAGGAGCGACAGAGTTATCAGGGAACTTGTAATGACGTATAGGTTTCTGACAAAATGTGGTTGACGTATTGGGGTACTCAGCGTTATCCCCATTACCGGTGAAATAAGACTTACCCTCAACGGATTTAGGAGACCCATAGTATTTCGTCAAAGAATCTATTATATCCTTCCTCTTTGATCCTCCCGATGATATCCCGATCTTACTTGAATCATACAACTCAAAATTAGCCGGATACTTATTGGTAGACTCCCAATATCCGAAATCACCATACTGATATGGTCTAGGAGCGCAATCAGCGGGTTTATCTCCACATGAGATGCATTTCGCCTCATATGTGACAAATCTCCTTAATTTCAGTTCTTTTGTAAAGAAGAATACGTATTTCACCTCCAGTGGCCGAATGCCAAAACAGAACGGGGCGGGGAAAATGGCGGTGCCGGCCGTATAGAACCCGGCAAGCTCCTTCATATCCTGCCTCATGGCGAAACCGGTGAAGAACACACATACCGCTGGCTCAATACAAACATATATCTTATGGAAAGTAGTCTTGTCATCATTCCAGAACAAGTACTTTGGCATCATAAATATCTTATGATCCACGTAATCCACTATAACACCTTTCTTGGCGTCATTAGCCAAAGGATTAGGAGCCACGGTACCTTCCTTGTCCGAGAAAAACGTTATACGAACCTTATTGTATGATGATGAGTCACCGATCGGATAATTATAGTTACCCATCATCTCTATATACATAATACCGTTATCAGAATCGGATAAACCACTTATGTATTTCTCGTAATCCAACTCAACCCATCTGGCGTATGAGGATACATGTGGATAAAACTTGAAATAAGTCAAGTTGCTTCTGCCGAACCAATTGGTCTTGGCATCAATATCATTCTGCACAGACACACGATCTTCCCAGTCAGTAGATATGCCGGTATTGAACTTAGAGTTATCACCATCACCAAAAAGACACATGGTGTTCTCAATACCAAACTGACTCTCATATTGAGGGAAGTACTCTTTCATTGAATCCATCAATATATCAAGCATAGTCTCGGTATGCTTCTTGCCTTCCCATCCATCGCCTTGGAATAAGAACGTACATTTACCCAATGACCTACCCCCTTGGAATGTAGGAAGTTGAACATCGTTAATAGTAGGATTCACATGAGGATCACCTACCGAACACCCATTAGTACATATACCCTCATCATATAGCTGCCGGACATTAGACATATCCTGGCACAAGACCAAGGCGGAAGAATCTATATCAGACGGGAATTTGTCCTCATCCTGACCATCCAGCCATTCCTGAACCAGATCTATGATATTCTTGCCTCCACTAGAGTAATTATCAAAATCACACAATACAGAAAACTTCCTTTGAGACTCAGCATTACTTTGTATTAATGTAGTAGGCTCTGTCTCCGTATAATCACTAGCCAGCTTATATGTAAAATCAATCCTAGAATCCACCAAAGAGTTTTTATCCAATATAGTCCTGGTCTCTATCCTCTCGATATCGTCACATCCACTAGGGAAATCGGGAGCCTTTATACCGTCTTGATCCTCCGGCAACGATATAGCAGCGCATAACTCGTCGGTAATACCTACATTAGATTCTATGATATCACACAGGTTCTCTATATTATCAGCGATATAATCAATAGCATCATCTACCGTAACATCTTCCCCCATCGTGTTGATAACGAATTGGGTCTCTCCTACCGTGGCATATTCCTGCTCTACATATCTGAGTTGCTTGACATCTAGCTGATTCTTGCATTCTCCTCCAAAATCATCAAATCCCCAAGACGGGTCGTTTATGATCTTTGCCGTATTCTTAAACTGCCAAAGATGACGGCGGCTGTTCCCCGCGCACTGCGGGTTGTTCTCCAGCACCGACGCAGCCGACAGGTCGTCAGAGTTACCGTCCTCATCAACGATGACCTCCATCTCCTCCCTTGTAGCCGGACGAGGAATAAGCGGGAACCTAGCCGTCCTGTATCCTGTGTTGGTAAAGAATCTTATTCCTAACGGATATACCTCATCACGCATGAATGAAGCGTATTTAGAGCAAGCTACCCCATCCTTGTATAGATTCTCAGTGGCTATGGATGTCTGCCATTTAACAAAATGTCCCAAGAAGTTAACTACCGGCTGTAAATTCCATTCATTCTCAACAGTCAAACCGTATTGAAGAAGACGATTACCTACGGAGGTCATTCCTCTAGCCGTCTTATATACCGGTATCTCCTTGGACAGCTTCTCCATTGTCGTACGCTCGCTATACTGATCCGTAAGATAATAGATAGTCCTTTCCGTTATCGGATGTATACCTTCTATGAAATACTCAAGAACCGGGCTTTGCTCGCCATTATATCCAACGGTGTTCTGTATAACACCTACCTTATAATGAGATACCTGCTTATCTATATTGGATACGGTAAGCCGGATACCCATGTTGGTTGATTTGCCCCATAAGCCATCACGAATGACTATATCCTGACGATCGAATATCATGATAGGATTGGTCAATGAGCAATATCCGGTCTTCTCTATACCGAACTCATCGCACAACGCCACGCAAAACTGGTAGGCCCCGGCACGCAGGCTCCCCCCGAACTCCACGACCTCAGGCTCCACGCACGGGGCCGTCAGCAGCGGGAATACCAGTAGCTTCTCGCAGGCCAGCCTACACCTCTCTATTGGCTTATCATCCCCACATGTCTTATATCCATGATAATGATACCAGAAATCACCATCATCATCTGGATTAAGGGCCTTGTCAACCATAACATATCGCTGGGAGTTATATCCATCAGTCCAGTATATCACCTTACCACACTTCTCATCCTTGATCTCTATATCAAAGATCGGATGATGAATGGAAAAGTTAAGACAAGGGTCATCAACCCCATCCTCTATCAACACCTCCATCAAATCACATATCTCATCGAAACGACCATCCGACTCCTCAAGCCTCTCGCCAAGGATACGATGAATATCTTTTCCTGATCCCGCTAATTGATCCTCTACGGTCTTGACATAATCCAATGACCTCATGAACGTGATCTTAGAGGTATTGTTATCAGGATTCACCAGAAAGAAATAAGTGTTATCACCAGCTATATCATTCTTATACCCAATAACCTTATAGCCATCAAATCGCTTACATAAAAGGGTACTAGGCTCGTTCTGGATCTTAAGCTGGCTTCCATCGTCACCCTCTATGGTAGCGTTCAAGGCGAAACTATATTCAGACGGGGATAGATCCTGTGGATGCTTATCCCTGTTCATCCCGGAGTCGGGAACCGCTATGTTAGAGTTATTTTGCACGACATTATCTTTTTCGCAAATATAACAAATCCTGCGGATAATCACTTACACGCAGGATCTTGATAAAAACTATACCATTATGCAAAACATTCAAAATCGCACAAAAGTAAAAAATCCTCCAGACTTTCACAAGTCAGGAGGAAGACTAGATGCTCGTGGTAAAGCACAAAAAAAACAAAACAATTACAAATTTTTCCCCATGTAGTTCGATTGCTTATCGGCATCCTCTACAGATATGTAAAAGAAGCCGTTAGTCACGTATCTCTCATTGACATCCACAAAATCAGTAGATCCTTTGTCCACCCCTTTCTTCGATCCCTCATCACATACAGCTACCAGACTATTAAAGTCATTGGAATAACCTACGACTACACCATGTATATCCCGATTTCGAGGATCGAATACGTACCTCATCTTACACCTATCGTAAGCTAACTCTAAAGAGCTTTTGCTTAGCCTCTCATCTAATCCAGCACCCGCTACCAAGGCCAAAACGCTCTTTGATATGTCACTCATGGTAGTATCCTTGGCCGGAACCTTAGGCATAGAAACGCCTTCCATGACAAAATCCAACGCCTTATCTACAAGGCCATCGAAATCATCATCTCTTATATAATCCTTAAGCACCTCCAGTATATATAACCGGACATGGAGTTCGTTATTGACATCATTTAATGCGATCATAATATCAGTTTTCGGCAAAGCTAGGATATCCGAGAAGTATGACCAAGTGATTTTGTCATAATAAAAGGACATATTAAATATGTCAAACAGGTTATCATCTAACCTAATTCTAGAAGTAAAAACGTAAAACCGTACATTTTTCAGTAATTCAAAGGAGCGAAGGGACGTAAAAGATATTCCCATGACTTATCATGAGCTGAGATGTATTTATCATTCCATCGAATTACATAAGCGAAAATATAACTCCATTGAGTGCTAGCCCAATAGTATTCATCTCCTGATATAGAATCACCTCCAACTAAAGATATACAATCATTTATATCATCCTTATTATTGAATGCCTCATACCATTCACCGCAAGCTCCAAGGTATCCCTTTTGACCATTCTTAAACATATAATCAGCACATAATCCAGCAGCGTAATCGGTTCCAGCCCCATAAAAAGAAATGATAGCGGAGGAATTATCCAAGCCCTTGTAATCTGCTTGGGCGATAGGCACATCATATACGGTCGTTACCCCAGGCACTTCATCCCTAACTCCTCCCCTACTCCACATGGACGTCTGATAATTCTCCAACGAAATCACAAAGCTACAGTTATTTGTAACCAAAGCCACACCTACCGCCTCGTCATTCCATGTCTTGTTCCACTCATAACGTGTATAGAGTTTACTATCCGTGCGTAAAATATATACTCCGCTAGAGTATCTACCCCCATCTATCATCCTTCTTCTCATACCCTACTCTCCGATCCTTACGATACAGTCACGAGATTCCTTATTATAGATCATCGTACCTACCTTAGAATACAAGGTCTTTATATTTTGCCAATTATCCTCGCCGTGAGCGGATACGTTAGTAGGGGCATCACCGGTATAAACCTCCTCACCTCCTATATTGACGAAATCATATCCACGTTTTTCCATTGTCCCACCCTTATAGGCTGTAAATTTGATAGTGACATTTCCTCTTTCTCGACCGCCATACCAGTTGCCGTATATACCACATCTGATCTCAAGGGGAAGCTTATCATAATTATCCCCGTCAAGCAACGGTCCCATCTGGATCAAGGCCGCCTCATTCCCTGATTCCATGTTATCTCCACCGTGGATAAGATAATCACCTACCCGTTCCTGCGTGGTCTGGTTTTGTTTACTCCAACCAACCAGCTTGCCGTCCACGTCCGGGAGGCCGGTGTTGTCGAAACCGGTTGCCGTGTCGAAGTCAATGCCATCCTCGTCAGCCCAGATATACCTAAGCACAAGGAAATCGAACTCAGGGATGATCACCACCGGAACCGACTCCTGTCTGCACACGAACGTCTTCTCCTCCTTGGTGCCCTCTTTTATAACCTTGTATGTCACCTGACGTATCTCGCCAGTCTCATTAATATCAGCGGTAACCCTAACCTCGGCTGGTCCAGTGCCGCTCGTCTTATCTAAATGTATCCAATCATTTTTCTTTGCCATACTATTTTTTTTCTTTTTAAAAACGTATATTCGCGTCATAATCGCGGGGTGGAGAAGAGGTATCTCATTAGGCTCATAACCTAAAGATCGAGGGTTCGATTCCCTCCCCCGCAACTAAACCAATTTGATATGCTTGTCAAATGCGTTAGGCCACATCCGTTCGTAAGACAACATTCTCCTCCTGTTATCCTCAGCCAGTTCCCGATAATCATTCAAGGTAATCATCGACATCTTAAGCTCCTTCATGGCTCTAGCGAACTTACCCGGCTCCTGTTGGGCGTATAGTTTATAAGCGTCACCAGCGCCTTGTATCAAGCCATTCACGGCTGCGTTCTCGAAGATCTTCATCTTGATATACGTCTCGACATAATCCTCAAGATAACCTAAATCCGTCTCAGGTATATATGGTAGACCATCCTCATCCTTAGGAGTAGCCCTGTACACAATATAAATAAATCCATCAAAACCGGTATACATGGTATTACCGGATATAGTTATATCATAATTATCCCAAGCGTATTTATCCCGATACTTATCAGCAGCGCAATCACGCCTCAATCCACGACCTATAGATAACCTTACTGGGTGATGGTAATGGAAACGAACCTCATGGGATCCGATATATATCTTCTCCGTGATCGTCTTCTCAAACTCTTCCTTACAACACTCGGTGCAGGAGTTCCAACGGAAGCCGCGCTCGGTGCGCTCAACCCAGCCGATCTCGTGTTGGAGGTCAGCCTTAGCCTTGTCGCCGCCCGGAATCTCACAAACAAGAGGCTCACACCTATAGGCATCAAGCATGTCGAAAAAATCGGAAGGCAATACCGCCTGTTTGTTGCTGGTCTTGACAACCGCCTCAGACATAATAGCTATAACACCGCCGAACCTTTTTAAAGCGATCTCAGCCCACCTATAAACAGACGAGGTATCTATAGCCCCGCTATCATCGTATTTATGTAAATCGGCCTTGATCTCGGCCAATAAGCCCTTTATTGTCATAACAAACTCTTTTGTACAAAGATAGACAATAGTATATATCAAGCAAAAGATCCAGTCTATTCTCTCGAACTAACTGGATCGTGTCATAGAAACAAACCTTATAGTTTGTACACCCATTTAACTCCAAATACCTTACTTTCAGATTCAACTTCTCTATACAAGAACTTATATCTCCTTCCTGACTCCATAGCCAGCCTGCACTCCTTGTTTAATGCCGGAGAGAGATATAAATGAAAATACTTATTCCTGGGCATAAAATCCATGCACGTATGGACATAAGAATATCCACCTGTCCCACGCCTGTTTATAGTCCCGGTAAGTTTATTCAGATATATCTTACGGTTGGGATTAATCTTATGACATAGATAGCCGATGTTGTTTATATAAACCCCACCCTCATTATCTAAGTACTTATCACGTATGACCTTCCATATCAAAGACTGACATTCAAGAATATCATTCTTCTCCACGATCGTATGCTTCCTCCTCTTTCCGTTCTTAGACATAATAGACCTGTAGAACCGAAGAAAGTATTGATCAAGTATTTTAAACGACTTAACTTTCATGCCACAAATATAACAATTCTATCCTAATTCGAGTAATATTTAGATGACTTTTGGTGTGAGTGTAACGGTGATAAGGCCGCACTTACCGCCGCAGCCCTAGAGAACCTGAAACAGTTATGTCAGGAAAGAGCCAATGCGATGGAGTGCGATTGCCCCAAAACATGGAACGCTAGTGTAACGACGTCTAGCGGAAGCGGGAAGACGATAAATTACACCATACAATATAATAATCCATGTGGATCGGAAAAGACGTCCAGAATGACCATAGGATACAAGAAGACGAATGGTCAATGGGAATATGAGACAAGAATAGTCCCTATCCCTTCCGGATCAGGAACTTTCTCTGAATCTACAACAACCAACTACGGGATATCATCTGGAGCTTATGCTTATTATGAAGATGGTCAAGGAAGTGGATCTTGTTAACAATAAAAAAAGGAGAGGCTTATATAGTCTCTCCTTTTTTTGTTACAATTAGATGAATCTAAGATCTCTCCTCCTAGTATGATTCAATATCCTACTAATATGTCTGGTGCTTAATCCCGTTCTTTCCTTTATCTTATCATAGATATAACCCTTGGATACGTAAGCCGGCATATCTCCTAGATCCTTTATAATCTTGTCATACATATCATGCACCTCATTGTATCTTATGATAGAGCTGTCTCTCATTCCTCTTTCGCCTATACCATCAACTATGGCATCATTGAAACCGAAGAAATTAATTATTGATCTTATTATATTTATCATCACTGAATCTTTTGAGTTTTCTTGTTAATATCCATATCCGGATTCTCGTCCGTAGGAATCTGTAATTTGGTTATCGTCTCTCTTAACGTCTCGGATACCACATATTCAAGAAGCTTGTCTGGGCATATAAAATCATAATCCCATTGAGATATACATGGATCATCTTTTTCCGTTCCACATCCCCCTAACTCTAACGCCGCTTTCCTGTCAAGGGTTATAAGATCCACGTTTATAGCCTCTATATTTATATCAGGTATATAGATATATCCATCATTGACGTAATAATAGTATTGATCTATATTACCATATTTACGTTCCTTATTATTAGCGTATTTTCTTAACGATATAGGAGTAAATATAATATCATCCATGATATTCGATACCTTTATAATAGCTGGCCCTATACGGGTGTATATCATATCGGGCAACCTTTTCTTGGATCTCATAAGAATCCGGCATAACTTGAACTCATCAAAACAGCAATCAACCTTCCGAACTCTCTCCATCTCCAGGCAGTTGATATGGGTGTATAACGATTCCTCGCCGAACAAAGTACCGTCAGCGTATTTCTGGGCTATATAAGACCTTGCTTTTTGTCTGCCTATAGACAATATCCATCTTCTACTGACATGAGCGTCCTTATTGATGGAGTTCATATCATTTATGATCCTAGATACAAATTCTGAATTTTTCATGCGTTAAATGCTGAGGAGGGGATATACCCCTCCTGTTATTACTTCTTTTTCTTAACCTTGCCTCCACATTTCATTTGAGGTTTCTTTTTCTCGGAGACTTTGCCTCCTTCTGCCATCTTCTTTTTCTTAGTACATGTCATAGTCTTACTTTTTTAATGTTAGTGATACAATATTAGTCATTTCTATCGAAAATAGAATAAAAGAGGTTGATGAAACTACCAACTTACCGCCGCGGCACAGGCTGACGCACAGAGACTAGCGCAGGAAAAAGCCAACGCTATGGAATGCGATTGCCCCAAAACATGGAGCGCCAACGCTATGCTGAGCGGTGATCCTTGTAATGGCCTGTCTGGTTCTACATCTGCATTAAGGTGCTCCTATGAAGTGTCTTACAATAATCAATGTGGATCATCTAAATCAATAACTGTAACTGTTACTGGTAGGAATGATCATGGACAAACCGTTACGGCTGGAAGTACTACCGTAAGTATACCTACTGGGTCTGGTAAAAAAACCGGTGTCATAGGTTTTGATTCAGGAGTACAATGTGGATCCATAAGTGTTTCTGGGGGAGGATCTGGAAACTGTTAAGATTCTGATGTATAACAAAAAAAGGAGAGGCTAATAAGTCTCTCCTTTTTTATTAAAAACCATAACATCAGTGATTGTCAACAATTACCTGAATCATGACCAGAGATTGTTACATTTCCACATACCACTTCTCGGCTGAAATATACACTTCCACTCTTGGTTCCGGATCCTGCGGGAATTGTAAAGCTAGCGCTATTGACCTGCTCTTCTCCGTTTTGTGTATACCCTATACCACTCACAGAACCAGATATAGATCTACCACATTGATTATTATACGTAATCGTAAATCCTCTTGATGTGACAAGTTGTTCATGGCTCATGCAATCATTTTTCATAGATACCGACCATGACCACGTCTTCTGATCCGGGCAGTCGCATTCCATAGCGTTGGCTTTTTCCTGTGCTAGTCTCTGTGCGTCAGCCTGTGCCGCGGCGGTAAGTGCGGCCTTATCACCGTTACACTTACACCAAGCGCCATTGTTTCCGCCAGAAACCCAGTAAGCGGAAGCCTTCGGAGCCGTACATCCTGACGGACAACCTTGCTTGGTAGCAGTAGCCTCTACATAATCATTACATACTCTTCCACTGCAACCCGCATCCGCTAATGCCTGAGCTTGTGATCTAAGCGTCTCTATCTTATCGCTAGCCTGAGCGTTGGCAGAAGACGTGCTAGAAGCGCATATAGATCCAGAAGGTACATCCGGATAGGAGATCGTTACTCCACAAGGTCTATCAGATGGACAATTCCTACTAGTAGCAGATCCCCCTTGGAAACCGATCGTATTACAGCAAGCAGATCCATAGCTTAGATATTCCTCTCTTCCACAATCATTTCTATATAAAGCTACACTTTCGCCAGATCTACACTCAGCCTCTCCTATTCTACTCCAAGAATTAGGATCACAACAGCTATCACAAGAACCACCTGAACATCCACAATCGCAAGACTCATGCAACCTGTTCTCAGTCTCGTCAGAGTGACATCCAGTGCTATCAGTCCTTCTATACCTAGCCCAAACATCACCACCTGAGCAATAGTTTCCGCCATCATAGCTCCAACCACTCCAATTAGGAGGAGTATCCTCGCAATCTCCGTTCTTATTAGCGTAAGCTTGGGCGGCGGTTCTGGTAGCCGAATTGCTTCTGAAAGCCTCCTGAACCTTATTGTTGGCATCAGCCTGAGAGACCGTTGATGTTATAGGATCTAATCCTAACGAGCTATAAGGAACTGATATAGCCACACCTTGTTTACAAGAGCCGCAATTATCCTTGTAGAAAGTAGCGCTTCCGGTACCGGTCCATACACAAGTTCCATGTTGGTTAGCGTAATCTTGCCCCTTCTGGTCTAGGATCTGCTCTGCCTTGCTTCTGGCGTCCGCCAAAGAAACCTTGCTGGTGATAGCCGTGCCGCCGTTGGCTTGTGTGGAGGTCACCGTTATCCTCTGGGCTACCCCGCCTTCGGCGCAGTTGTTCTTATAGAAGTCACGGCTTGCCACGTAAGTCCATGTACATCCTCCGTTCTTGTTGGCGTAAGCCTGACCATCAGATCCACGAACCGCGTTCTCAGCCTTCTTGTTGGCGTCAGCCAAGGAAACGGTGGAGGTGTACGGGTGTCCCGGAAGCTTGCTGCTACTTACGGATACCATGTCGCCTACGCCGCCATCAGCGCAATTGTTCTTCTGAACCTGACCGGTATAGCTTCCTGTCCAAGTACAAGTACCCTTCGAGTTAGCCACGGCCTGACCCTGAGAGTTCACGGCGGCCAATGCCTTGGCGTTAGCGTCAGCTTGGGATACACATGACTTAAACTTACCATCAGAGCTAGGACTTGGATCCGTAACATCATTCTGAGTTACGGTAACAGAGCTTCCAACTCCACCATCCGCACATTGACGGGTAAAGGCCTTGGATGCCGTACCAAACCAGAAACATGTATTATTACCACCAGCTATATACCGCTCTTGATTATCAGGATCAGTATAACAGGTATTGGTGTTACGTTGATGTAATTGAGAGATACAGTCCTTACATACGGTCTCTATAGTCTTCCATACCGGTTGCTCGGTCTTCGTATGGCACGTATCATCATAGTTCTTGTTGACGAACGCCTGACCCATTCTGTCGATATAGGCCTTAGCCAAAGCGTCTGCCTCTTCCTGAGAACGGGTAGAGGTGAAGAACTGGCCCATAAGATCCGGGGTTACGGTAATAGGATCAGCGTACTGACAAGTAGGACATTTAGGAGTGAACTCCTTGCTATAATTACCTACATATATCTTCAGCTCATCACAAGTACCACGATCATTGGCTATAGCCTGACCTTGCGCCTTAACAGCGGCCTTAGCAAGCTCATCGGCGGCGAACTGGCTCTCGTATGAGTAGAACGGACCTCCGATCACGTCAGCCTCAGTAACGGTAACTGAAGACGGGATAAGACCAGACGGACAATTATTCTTCTCAAACGCCTCACTATAATGACCGGTGTATTTAGGAGCCTCATGGCAAGTACCACGCTCATCGGCAACCCTCTGTCCTTGATTCATAACAGCGGCCATAGCCACCAAGTTAGCCTCATCCTGCGATACGCAAGACTGGAACGGATGACCATCGACCATATCCTGTGTCACGGTGAACGGATCTCCTATCTGATTAGCTCCACAATTGCTCTTAGTAAACTCGAAGCTAGCCCTACCGGTATACATAGTAGCGTTAGAGCAAGTACCCTTGGTGTTAGCCAAAGCCTGCCCTTGAGCCTGTACGGCGGTCATGGCCATAGCGTCAGCGGCGGTCTGGGAGTCGTTAGACTGGAATGGGTGTCCTTCTACCATATCTTGGGTGATCGTCACCTTAGATCCGATCTTACACTCACCACAGTTGTTTCTCGTGAACTCCAAGGAAGCACGGCCGGTGTACGTACAAAGGGCGTGGATATTGGCAAGGGCCTGTCCTTGGGCGTCAACGGCAGCCTTAGCCTTGCTGTTGGCATCCTCTTGAGACACGGTGGAAGTAAATGGATAACCATCAACCATCCTATCGTTTACCGTATAAGTTCCACCAGTACCAGTACCACAATTGTTACGGGTAAACGTACGTGTATAAGTACCGGTATATACAGGAACTTTCTCACACTTACCTTTCACGTTAGCCACGTCCTGACCTTGAGCCTCAACAGCGGCCTTAGCCTTGTTATTAGCGTCCTCCTGAGACACGGTAGACCTAAAGTCTCCTGTCACCATAGTCTCGTCTACAACAACCTTAGTACCGTACTGGGTCTCATCGCAATTATTACGGGTAAATTCCTTACTGTATTTACCATGATATACGACCTTCTCCTTACATTCACCTTCAAGGTTAGCTTGTTGTTGGGCGTTAGCCTCAAGATCGGCCTTAGCCTTATTGTCAGCATCCTCCTGAGAGATAATAGAGAAGTACTTACCAGCGGCTACAACATAAGTATAAGGTTGACCGATATGGAACTCATCGCAATTGTTTCTAGTGACTGTCTTCTCCATCCTAACGTTATAGTAGACATTAGTCTGACAATCGCCACGCTCGTTGGTGATAGCCTGACCTTGCGCCTCAACAGCATCCTGCGCCAGCTTATTGGCGGCATCCTGTGATACTGTAGAAGTGAACGGATAGCCGGTACACATCTTCTCATCCACGGTAAAGTCAACAGGCGTAGAACCTTCAGGACAATTGGTTCTCTGGAATACCTTAGAATACGATCCGGTAAATACCGGTATCTTCTCACAATTACCCTTGATATTAGCTATATCCTGACCCTGAGCCTCTACAGCGGCTTGGGCTAACTTATTAGCCTCCTCCTGAGATACGATAGACCTGAAGTCACCTTCTACCATAGTCTCGTTAACAACCACATCCGTTCCGTATTGAGTGGAGTCACAATTGTTACGGGTAAAGGTCTTGCTAAACTTACCATAGTAGATGTTCTCCTTAGGCTTACACTCACCTTCCAGATTAGCTTGTTGTTGACCATTCTTTTCAATATCCTCAAGAGCCTTCCTGTCGGCGTCCTCTTGAGAGATAGAAGACACGTACTTACCCTCAGGAACGATGTAAACATATTCCTGACCATCACTGAACTTATCACAATTGTTACGGATAAAGGTTTTCCTTTGCTCCTCGTTATACCAGATATCAGTTATACACTCACCATGCTCATTAGCGTACTTCTGCCCGTTAAGAGCTATATCCTCCATAGCCTTAGCGTCAGCGTCCTCCTGTGAGATAAACGACTTGTACGTCCGTTCCTCAACCACATACAAGACAACCGAACCGTGCTGGTTGGCTAGACAGTCATCCTTGGTAAACGGCTGAACCATCTTGATATTATAATAAACGGGCTTGGCATCTTGGGCTATCATATACTCCTTAACAACACTACCGTCCTTTGACGTTATACGGAACTTAGCCGTACAGATCTGACCGGTGTAATTAGCCTTGTATACGATGTTAAGCTTATTATCGCCTACCCCATGGCTCTTGTCGTTAATGGCAAAGCAATTACCCTCAACGCAATTCTTATCTACTTCCCTTGCCATGTCAATCCTCCTCTATTCTCCATGAAACATTATCTCCGGCCTCTACCCTCACGATCTGGGTATCACCATCCTTATTAAGCGTCAACTTTTGCGGATCCACGTTAAAGGGTGGTTCCGGTTCCGGTTCCTCGCTGCCATCGCCGCAAGTGCAACATACCAGCTCAATATCATACTCAGTGTTAGACTTAATATCAATAACGACCTGACCGTTCTCGCTAGTCACGTTATCAAAGTCATGATCAAGTATAATATAAGGTATATCATTAGGCTGTTGATTGATATTAACAACCTTGCCATTCAAGACAAACATCTCATGATGCTCCTCGTTATCCATGTTCTTAGGCATGGCTATAACGAAGCTAGCGTCATACAGGTCAGTGGCTCCCGGATCCTCAGGATCGGCGTACACCACGTATCTACTATCCTCGTCAGGTATCTTAACGGATAACCCGTTGACGTTCATAGACACCATATAGCATTTACTTACCGAACCACCAAGGGTAAGGCAGGAGGCCTTGACCGAGGCGGAGTTAAGCTTGGCGTTGATGACCGCCGTCCCGCCCTCCATGTCAAACATGATATTGGCCGGATCTACGCTCACCCGCTCCATACCCTTCTGGGTTATGGTAGCGAGTTTCGTTACCTTGCCTTTCTCGACCGCCACGTAAGTCTCCCTAGGCAACCTACCCATCCATCCCGGCTCTACCTTGATCGCCACCTTGTCGGGGCCGGTACCGGAGATCTTGTCGTAGGACACCCATGAGGAACCTTGCTCGATCTTAGCAAGAATATCTTTTAAATTATTCATATCATTCCGCTTGAGTTATAGTCCATTTATCACTCTTACCTACGATAATCTCCAGAATCTGCTCACCGCCCTCAGGAGGATACTCGAAGTTAGTAGGCTTAATCTCAAATACGCTGGCGCCTCCACAACCAAGATCACAGATCATGTCCGGCAACCAACCCTCCTCAAAAAACCGCTCTATAAGCTCCCTGACGGCCTCCGAGAAAGAGTCAAGCTCCAATCTATCGGCCGGGACAGATCCTTTCTTGAGTGTCTCACCACATACCCAACCGTCGCACTCGGAAGCCAATACCGTATCATATACTCTATTAGCCATAACAAGATGAATTTAAAATATTACTATTTAATGTAGTATATACGATATTAACATCAGCGAACTCATCGCCCATGCAATACCTTTTCTTGAACTTAACGGATCTACCAGAAACGACATACCCGTCGTTAGGTACGATAGTACCGCAGTAGGTCACGCTAAGAACATTCAGAGGCTCGTATCTTAACCTTACGGCCTGCACTCCCTTAAACGAATCCCTTTGGATGGACGCCGTTGCTCCAGATACGGCAACCAACTTCCTTACCAGAGACTCGATTACGCTATTCATTCCATCACCGTTCCTGATATCCGCCTCAGGAAAAGACTGGCCGTCATATATGATCTGGGAGCTGTAGATACTACACTCATTCCCCGGTCTATATTCCGGCTTACATGGATTACAGTTATTCCTCATATCAAATCAATTTATTAATCATTCTCCTTAATTCAAGTATCTCAGCATCCCTGTCCCTTATGGCTTTTATCATAGCGTTAAGGACATCAGACATATCGCAGCTGGGAGATAATCCCAATGACTCCACACGTACCTTATCACCGGGATAAATACAATCGGTACTCATATACGTAGAACATGGCACCTTCGTCTCATCTACAGTAGGCCTGTATTGCTTCTTGTTACAACCATTCATTATTACCATACCTCCTCTTCTGCACCATTATCACCGCCGCCATTACCGGCGTTGACAAGCTCGTTTATAATTTTCTTCAAATCCAGAACCTCACGATGGTATAAATCTATCTGCTTATCCCTAGACGCTATAATACGCCTCAATGAGTCTATAACGACAGAGATATCAGTACCTTTCTCTATACCGTCCACCACCAACTCATCTCCTGAGTATAAGACGCATTTATCATATAAAACTATAGGACATCCATAGCCAACACAAGGCTCGTCCTGACAATCCCGATCGCAAGGATCACAAGGATCCTCGGGGCATTTGTTAAGAAACCTATCTATCTTAACGCCATGACAACACTCTTCGGGACGTTCCCGTGAATGATCATGACAACAACCACCTGAATTACACATATGAATAATATTAATGTTTTTAGCAAAGATACAGATTTGGTTTGATTATAAGACAACAAGACGTATGAAACAATAAGAGGTAGAGACCATAAGCCCCTACCTCCAAACACTAATCTAACATTATGGAAAACTAAACGCGCATCATCACCAATAACATTGATCCTCTTGATCAATATTCTCAATCCATTTCTCGCACTCAAGATTAAGATCAGCGTACTCCTGCCCCTCTACCATCAAAACCTCACGGGCTTTTGCGTTGGCATCCTCTACTGATATCCATGATCTAAACCTATTGGCTTTGATAGAATAATATACCCTACCTGATTTATATCCAAACGGGCATACCTTCTCAAACCAATCACCGATCGTAGTATTATAGAATACAGGGGAGCAACTACCCTCAGCATTAGCCTTCTCCTGCCCTTCTTTCATGAACTTCCTATAAGCTAACGTATCAGCATCAATCTGGGATATATCGGATATGACGGCTCCGGCTGGCAATTCATACACAATACCTTCTTTACCTGATGTGCCGGCCTCACAATCGTTCTTGTAAAACAAGCCACGAAGAGGCTGTGAGGCCCAGTCCTCGCAGCAAGCCCCAACAGCGTTGGCCTCCCCCTGCCCGATCCGTCCCAGCTCCGCCCTAGCCTTATCATTGGCGTCTTTCTTGGATACGTATGACACAAACCTGCCTTCCTCTACGCATATTTGCTCCTTGGACCCCTTACCGCTTACGCAATTGTTCTTAATAAACTCATCGCATACCTGATCATTATACCATACAGCCGGTATTATGTCGGCATATGTATTGGCGTAATCCTGACCGTTGGCATTGACATCATCCTCAGCCTTACTATCAGCCTCCTCCTGCGTATCGCCAAAATAGACGTTGGCCGGAACCCGGTAGTCAACAGAGCCGCCCACGTACCCGGCAGGCGGGTTGTTTCTGGTGAACGTCCGTACTATTTCTTTATTACCGTATACCATTATGATTCACTTTGTCACAAAGATACAATTTAAAATCAAATTACAAAGGAAGAGCCTTTTTGCTTCTTAAAACCTTATATAGATAATCTCTTAATTGCTCCTCGGTAGTTATATATCCAAACTCAATCATCTTAGCTATATCAATCTCCAGCTCCATCAACTCCTTAGCCTTGGCCTCCTCGCCAACGGAATTTCTTATCATAGCCTCATGAAGACCGTAAACTATTATATTCAAAGATCTAGCTAAATCCTGTATTTTATCTTTAAACCTTGATGAGTCCACGATTTTAGATAAAGCGGAAGACATTCTCTTATAAGCATCACCGGCCTTATCCCTATAATCTATAAGCTGGTCATGAACAAATCTGATAACTTGAACCTCAAACCTCGGATTTATCCACATAGCGAACTTGATAAACAGAAATGGATGCATCCACACCTGTTTCTTAGGTCTTCCTGATTTACCTGGTTCTTTTACAGTAGATCTCTTAACTAATTGATTATCAATTTTTGGGCATTTTTGCCCAAAACTATCAACAGACAATTCCTCTAATAACGCATCAATAAATTCCTTCGTTTTAGATGATGATAAAAATACATCCATCTTCCTTTGTTCATTACCTTCTAAAGAGTTCCATTGTCTCACTAATTCATATGCTTCGAAATAACCATCACTAGTTCTTTGAAAAACGTTAAAATCGCCCATCTTTCTTGTTAAAACATTTACTGTCTTCATTTTTTAATCTAATTTTGAAGTTAATAATTAATTACTTTATGTCCGCTCCCTCGTGAGAGTCGGCGGACATACAAAAATAGCCAATTGGTGTGACAAACACAATCCAATTGGCTATTTTTAATATCCTAAAATCAGGACATTAATTACCCATTACAAATCTTATCCTCCAAAGCATAAAGAACTTTCGCTACGGTCTTATCACCACTTACCTTCACGCAAGACTCACCAAGATCCCGGACATCTATAGCCTCCCTGATAGTTGTAAATTTTATAGTAAAACATAGTAAACTACTTAATTTTAAACGCTTCACCGGGACTCGCAACCTCATCCCTCAGCGTCCGATTATAGAGGATATCAACTCCTACCCTCTTGATATTCAAAGCGGCGTTAAGATCCCTGTCAAGGGTCAAGCCGCAATTCTCACAGATAAAAGTCCTGTCCGACAAAGTCAAGTCATCCTTCTTCCAACCACAATTACTACAGGTTTTGGAGGAAGGATAAAATCTGTCTATGACAGATAGGGTCTTTCCATACCACTCACACTTATACTCAAGCAAGGACCTGAATAGGCTGAAGCTGGCATCGGATATAGAATTGGCTAATCTATGACTCTTTAACATGCCTGAGACGTTCAAGTCCTCAATACATATCGTGTCGTAGTTATCGACAAGATAAGTGGTTAGATTATGTAAGAACCATAATCTCTTATTAGATATCTTATTGTACAATCTAGCTATTCTAAGCCTATTCTTATGCCATCTACTGCTACCCTTGACTTTTCTTGACATATGCTTCTGAATCCTTGATATCTTGGATTGGTTTTCTCTAAGATGCTTAGGATTATCTATGACAACTCCATCAGATAAGGTGGCGAATTCCTTTATGCCTAAGTCTATACCTACCTCCTTACCAGTCTTAGGTTTCTTGGTTATCTCGCAATCAACGGTTATAGACACGAAATACTGATTAGAGGGATTCTTAGATATAGTACAAGAAATAATCTTACCGTTATCAGGTATATTCCTGTCAACAACCATCTTCACCCATCCTATCTTCTCAATTCTGATCCTGTCTCCCTCTATCCTGAATTTCTGGTTAGGAAGTCTATAAGACTGGGTATTACCTTTCTTCTTAAACGAAGGCCTGCCTATCTTCTTTTTCCTGTTCTTGGAGAAGTGTTGTTTTAAAGTCTCCTTGAAATCCATCACCTTCTGTTGGATAGCCGCTGCCGATACCTCGGATAGCCAAGGCTTATTATCAATAAGATCAGACTTCTGGATAATATTGGGCTTAGGATTGATATCCTTATCATAGGAATTAAAAGAAGCGACATTGGCGTTCCAAATAAGACGCACGCATCCAAAGGTCTTGGAAAATAGTATTTCCTGAGACCTGTTAGGATATATACGATATTTGAATGCCTTTATCATGCCTCTAATTTAGTAATTATGCTATTGATTTACAATATAATTAAGTGATATTTATGAAGTTTTTATCATACTAGTAACCTGTTAATATGTTCCTTTAACGATCTTATCTCATCCGGGCATAACCCGCAATCATTATCGCATAATGACCTTTGCAGACGAATTATCTTCCCCCAATAAGATACATCGGGCTTGTCCCCGATCCTATACCTATGATACCTCATGTATCCACTCCATTGACAAGACAGCCATTCGTCTACGACCTTACATAGATCTATCCTATCAAGGTTTGATATGCTTTGCGCGCCCATCTAGTATCTCCTTTCTCATTTCTTGTACCTCCTCGTCAGGCGGGCATCCATATGGCAGGTTCTTGATCCACTCACGGATCTTCTTCTGCATGTTGAGATAGACGATACCCACGTCACCTATGGTACGGGTCTGTTTGTATATGCTCACCACGTCACGCTCCATTGTCTTCAACGGATCGAGCATGACCATACAACCGGCGGTGCTCCTAGAAGCGTATTCCATATCACTAACAACGGTAGAGGAAGCACGATTCATCATACTTCTCTCAATTCTTTCTCTCTCGGCCTTTAACGCCTTTTCCTTACAAGTATTACAACCCACGACTAAATATTTTTATGTTCAACAATCCACGCAATTAGTAGCCATCTCAAGAAGCTCTCCGACACGATCAATGATCTCATGAGCCGCCTCTATATTATCCAACCTGACGTTAGCCTCCGCTACAGTCATAAGCGTCTCCATCTCCTGTATCTTATTTATAAGATCCTTATCCTTATCCTCGCATAGGATATCAGTCTTAATCCATAGCCGATCAAGACGTCTGCGTATAAGATCCGTCTTAAGATACTTGCGACTGAAGTTGTAAGTAGAAGGGCTACCTATGATCTTGATATCATATATACCATCAGGTAGATCAAGGTACTTGACATTACAATCATCGTAATTAAAGCAATTAAGGCCTAGTGTTAGGCTAGTAAAGGTATTGACCTGATTCTTGCCAAGGAACAACGTAACGGGGTCGGACATGCCCGGCGTAGTGATCTCGATGATCGCCTTCCTATCCTCCAGCAGCCCCCACTCCGACTCATCCAGAACCTGCAACACCTTTGGATCACGTGTCTCTAGCACCTGAAATGACAGCCGAATATCATTCATATTAACCTTCTTATCGTACCGGCATAAGCTATCGTCATAACGGGCTTGCATATCAAGATCCGGGATATCGGTATAATATGTCTTAACCTCATGACCGTTGATAAACACCGATGTTATCTGACAAACATGAGACCTAGCGACATCAAAAAACACCATCCTTACATTACCCTCATAATCGACTCCCGATGTCGGGTATGTCAATATCTGGGTATTATACTCACCATCGTTACGCCTAGCTACGACAGTAATTACGATAGGCTTCTCTATATCGTAATCATCCATGATAATCCTAGCGGCAAACTTATCATGAATTATCTTCGGTATGATATTGATCTGATTCATCTTAATATCTTTTTCACAAAGATACTAATTTGATCGATAAAACAAACGAGGCTATAAGATAAGAGCATCAAGAAGATCCTGCTCGCTTAGAATTATACCTCCATTGATAGCCATAGACATAGCTAAATAAAGACATAAGCATGTGAGATCATATCTAAGCATTCTACTCCTAAGAGACACGATAAACTTTTTGAGGTCAGGATTATCCCCAGCCAAAGACATATAGCCGCTAAAAAGGAACGTATTGTATATAGGATCGGATGTAGATGATTTGATATCGCTGTAAGACATACCACAAATATCTACCCACAATCTTATAGATTTGACGACTATCTCCTTTACAAGAGACTTATTCAACAAACATCCGAATCTGACCAAAGCCACTATATCTCCCCACTTCTGATCGGATATCTCTTTAATAACATACATCGACCCATTCAAAGGATCTTTTACGACAGATGACAGTATATTCTTACATCCAATGGAATCCGATAGCTCTTGGATATTAAACATATTATTATCGTGGTTAAATACGATGGACATATCTCCACCTCTTATGATACTAAAGCTACTCATCACGAATCCTCCACAAAAGAATTAATATCAAAACAGTCATCATAAGAGCATAGGCCAGGCTCATATCCTTCCTTGCCATCCTCTATGTCAGAAATAGCTCTATCAGCAATAGATCTTAACTCTAATAGACTTACACCTAAAAAATCTAAGGCCTCTTTCAAGTACTTATATAAGGACGAGGTTTTAACTTCCTTAAACCCCTCGTGAATCAAATGACTATTGAATATACTGAAAAGAACTTTATCATTCCTACCGTCAAACCTTTTACCATTGTTTTTAAGACTACCATCAGAGTCAATCATCTTCCTTATCTTACTCGCAGATCTGGTATTTATGATATTCACCATAATCATAACTTTGTAGTCAACAGCGGCTCTTCTAGCTTTATTAGCCCTCCCCTTTGAACTTACAGGTGCATTGTCCTCTCCGCCAATATACCTGAACTTAGCCTTGCCTACAAAGCATGATGGATAAACCTTGCGAATATTCCACTTATAATTATAATCACCGATTGATCTCATGATCGACAACTCGCTATCAACTACCATCGATATCATCTTATAAGCCTTCTCAAAACACTTAAACGATCCTACATACTCATAGATAAACCGGTACGTCATACCTAGCTTAAAATCTTTATCAGATATCCTATTAAACACTATAGCTCTATCAAAGTTGATGATAATAGCCATAATAATCTTAAGCCTAAAGTAGGGAGGTATATAAATATCATCAGGACTGATGTTCCTAGGATTAGCCGTGGTATAATCAGCGCCAGCGAAAGTATCTCTACGTTTCTTGAAATTACGCGGATATATAGGCTGACCTTTAGATAGCTTAATGCAAGTACGCCCCTCATCTACCTGCTTCTTCTCAGCCTCGGTATACACCGGAAATTCCTTTATCATAGAAGAGCATTTCCTTATATAATTCAAGTCGAAATTCATATTGTTCATATTTTGTCCACTTCAAATATAAGCAAAATATAAGACCTTTAAAAGAATAAGATGAATTAATTTTCCCATATATCACCATTATTATTTCATTAATAACATAACTTGATGAAACACAGTTGTCCATTTTGTGACATGTGTAATAAGAAGCTTCGCCTCTTTCTGAAGCAAATCCCATTATAAAGCATTCCTTTATTTAATTCTTACCAATTTCTAATTAATAACCCTATTAATGAAATGATGTTAGCTAACGCCTTTTATTATCTAAAGTAAACATCCAAAAAACATTAATTTAAAAATGAGTAGTATGTTGGCAGATAAAGATCTTAATAATCCCACTCAAGACTCTTTATGATTGTATTGTTGAGATATTTACTATATCTTTACATTCGATCTTATTTGGCAGATGACTACTATCTTTAAACATAATGATCCTATATGTTTACTTCTTTTCTGCGCTAAAGCGTGAAGTGCCAAAGGGAATCGGCAGGGTGGGTCGTGAGTCGCTCCGCTCCTGGCCGGCCATGGAAGGCAACCACCAGCCCCACGCCATGACGCCGCCACCTTGTTCATTGGCTTCCAACAAGAGTCACCTAAAAACAATGCTTGTCTATACAATTATCTCTACGGTTCCAGAAGTTAAATAAGAACTATTTGGCTTTAAGGAAAGTTGTTAGTTAAAAAGATGGTCAATTAAGTTATCTGGTCAAATAAAATCTTTATATTCGCGTCACGGTCGGTTGGATGAGTGGTTTAGTCGGTGGTCTGCAAAACCATATACCCCGGTTCGAATCCGGGACTGACCTCATTTTGGTTTTGGTTGATACGTGGGTAAGGATGAATGTAGGGGATTATGGTAGATCATAATCCCTTTCTTTTTGGAGGTTCAAAATCTGACTCCCATCTAGCTATATCACTTATCCTGAAATCGTCCATCATAAAATTTCCGTTATCCATACCATCACCTCGTGTATTAATACCTAGGTTATAAGACCTAAGGGAAAGCGTATTATTGGTTTTCGTATTAATAATAAGTATACCATTAACAAAACATCTTAATATGTCATATTCATTACTGCTTCTGACTATAGCTATATGATACCATTTGTTTGCCTCAACTCTATCAACATGCCAACCAGCTTGTTGAGCTTGAAATAAAAAATAAAAACCAGTACCTGTTAAAACTACACCAAAATAAAAAATACCATTAGGATATTCATGCTCAACCAAACAACTTGTAACAAGATTGGTTGACTTATACCAAAAGTCTATAGTAAATGGATGACCGTCATAAAATAGCTCAGGCAATAACGATTCTTTGGTGTTTATGATAGTATAAAGAAAAGGATCCTTTTCGTTATATTGGACACATTGTATTGAGCCATCGGTGATAAGATTGCCATTATTGGCTATAAAGAGGTCGCCAGAGGGAGTAGGATTCCCCTCTACCTTAAAATTACCATTGAATCTCATTAAGAATCTAGTATGATCGTCAATCACCCCCCCCCCTAGTACATTCAATCATTCTTCGTCTCATAAAACCTTCATCTTTTTTAGTAAATATATTAAGCCCAATAATATCAACAACACGCTAATTGATGTGACAGCTATTGGCCATTTTGATTCTTTCTTATCATCTACGTCCTTATGCTTGATGTCTGTCTTCTTGTCAATATCCTTAACACCGGTAATCGTCTTATCAATGCCAAGGGAATCAGCCGTCACCGTGCTGTCCCGCCGGCCAATGACGATATGGGTATCTGTCTGCGAGGACACCGGTCGCTCCCCCGTGGCAGGATCAACATCCTTGTCCGTATCGAACTTCCTCTTAGTTATAACGATATCGGCATTAAGATCAGATGTCTTGATCTCTACGATCTTCCGATCCATGACCTCATCTATCATCGTCTCTATCCTGCTGATCAACCTACTATCAATAGACGTTTCGCTAACCTGCCTCCTGCTTCCGCAAGAGGACAGGGACAGCGACAGACCTAAACAAAAAACAGCCTTAAGACTTATCCTTAACCTCTTCATCAGCAATCTTCTTTATATCGTCAAAAGCGTCATCCGGTAAGGATTTAGCCGATCCGAAAAGTTTCAAGATATTAACCCTGTTGAATATACTCTTAAACACCTTTACTATATAAGTATCAGGGAAAGCCTCCCCTATCGTGTTAAGGAACAACATGACATAAGCAACAAGAGCGGCATAAACACCATATTTGGTCACTACCAATATAGCGGAAGCGTCATCCTCCTCAATACTCAATGTCTTGTATATCACGCATAATGTCATGACTATAAAACAAGACAGGAAAAACTCCTTGAGTATCCCGACTAACCTGACCTCCCTGAACCACCGGTATAGGGAGAACCGGCGTTTACGGCTACGACGGACTTTCCACCTTCTGGCGCTCTGGATAAGCCTTGCTATAAAATTAGCCAACAGCACTACAAGAAGAACCTCCAGCAGATGATGAACCGGCTGGAAATAAGCCCAACATGAAGTACCATAAGCGATAGCGATATTCCACAAAGCCCCAATCTTATCTAACATACCCTTATTATCCATTACTAATGTCATTTACAAAGCTAATCACTATGGCATTAAGTACCTAAAACACCACGGCATGTATACCGTTCCTCGTGTCAAGACTATCAAAATGCAACCAATTCACCTTACCCTCAAGCCTAAAAGGATATGGAAGCATATCCTGATGATCTAAAATCAAACCTCTGGCTTGTTCCGCCGTCATCGACTTGACATCGAAATCACCGGCCTTACCCAATACATGAGCGGATAGATAAACATCCTTCTTATCCTTGACGATCTGGCACATGTTGCATCTAAGACCACGCTGGGAAAACTGCCCTTGCTTATCCCAGTTATTACAATACATAGGCTGTTTGATTATATCCCTACGCAATATAAGTAAATTATGAAGAAACTCTGTGTCAAGAAACTGCCACGATCTTTCCTTCCACTTATTGTATGTATGGGGGCATACCAATTCCACTATGTCAAAATACGAACCTAATTCTTTTACAATATCATTCCTATTCATGTCAAGCTGGTTTTATCGTCCATCTCTGGGCGTAATTATTTTTTAATACATATATTTTCTCCATAGGCGTAGCGGGAGACCCGTTTGACGAGCCTTTCACGAACCCCTCCGGAGCCTGTTCCTGCCCCGTAGGACGTTGGTTCTCGTCAGGATAAGTACTGCCGTACATAGATACACTAAGCCCGTAAAACTGATTCCTTTTCCCGTCCTTGGCCACAGATGTCATGGTAATCTGATCCCATCCCACCACAAGGTCGTAGAAGGAGTTTACGAAATCATCTGATCTTTTTTGGCTATGAGTGGAATAATTCATCCCAAACCGTGTAATAGACCTCATCTCATAAATATAATCTGGCAGCTTATCCACTCTAATACCATTACTATGAGAAGCGTAAAAATTAGTAATATGATCCAATCCTCTACCCGACATATTATCATCATTCCAACTCGTCCTCCTCTCTCCATTCTTCCAGTCATCTAAAAAAATAAAATCAGTAATGTTAGGATTTATCTTATCTACCTCAAAAAAAGGGAGGGTGTTTATATCAAAATAATCCCACATATCAGAAGGGCCTTGAGTTATATTCAACGAAGTTAATTTAGGAAGATCATTAAACTCCTTTATATACCTATCCAAATAACATGAAGACAATTCAAGGGTTTGAAGATTTTTCATATTCTTTATATTCCTTATCCCGCTAGATTCTATATCCCTAAGATCAAGCATATTAAACATATTTAAATAATACACCTCAGTCTTACTGGTTATAGCCTCAGGCATTTCAGTCATTCTTTGCCCTACACTTGAAAGATCTATATAAATTAATTTATTAGATCTCGACAATTTATCTACCGGTATGCCATCATTAACATACATCGTATGCGATACGACCAAAAATTCAAGATCTGGAATATCTACGATCGGGAAAGCCGTCATCTTACAAGTTTGAATATTGGCATAATAAATATCACAAGTAAAATCTATCGACACAGCCCGTTGTACATCCCTCCTCCCATCAGCGTAAGCATGATTATCCACAGGTACATATTGCGATCCATCCTCCTTCCTGAACCACCACGTAGTATTGGGATTTTTCCTGTGTTGTATTGCCAAAGAACGGAATATAATACGATAATTATCCTGCCCTTGTACCTTGGTCATAGGAAACTGTTCCTTTATTCCATCCCCCCAATCCACATTAGCCATACCGGGCTTTCTGGATCTAAACTCAACAAACGTATTATAAGGATTATCAACCACAGGATCGGGTACATAATTATAATCATCAGTATAATAATTCCTAAGTGCCCTATCCCATGTAGTGAACCACACGAACTTATTTGATGAAGCCTCATATTTATATAATGTCTTAGCCATTACCTATCTTGTTAAAATATTCTACAATAACATTCCTGTCCAATCCCATAGAATCACATAAATACGCCCCTTCTGGTTGACCCCCAAACGATAATACCTTATCCGTATCATGAGCTAAAACATCTCCATTGCCTACAAAGGTACGCCCATCGTCAAATACGATAAGCTTATATGGCTTATACGACCTCGTGTCAATATCAGAAGATCGTATTGACCTTAACACCGAAGCCTCTGGCGCCATACTAAACCTCCATCCATAATTATTCATAAGCACATAAACCATCTCCATAGGAGTCGACGGAGAGCCATTAGACTGACCCTTTATAAAGCCAGAAGGTGCCTGTAATACGCCACTAGGCCTTTTATCAACAGGATTGGCAGCCAAATACATACTTAGATACAATCCATAAAACTGATTCCTTTTGCCATCGGAAGCAGAGGAAGACATAGTGAGATAATCAAACCCCATCACCTTCTCATATAATGTTGATATAAACGTATCACATCGACTTTGGGTTGACAAGGAGATATGCATATAAAAACTACTCATAGATCTCATCTCATATATATAATCCGGTAGATTACTTACATCTATATTACTATAGCCATATGAGGCGGTAAGGCTAGTGATATTTTCCAGCCCCTTGCCGATCATATACGGATGCCAACTCACAACGGATCCATACCATTTGTTTATATGATCGAAGGTCCTTAAGCTAGGATTTATCTTATCCACCTCATCCATAGCCGGGCATGTATTAGGGTCAAACGATGGCATAGCCACTCCCGGAGATATATATAATTCTTTTAGCTTGCTAAAAGACAGCCATTCCCTTGGATATACCCTAACCCTGCAACCTGCCAAAGATAATGTTACAAGATTAGGCCACATAGAGGGGAATTTCCTTATATTAGAAGACTCCGTATCATTAAAATCAGCCGTTCGACTTAAATTAATGCCTTTTAACTTAGTGAGCCTATCCCAATCGTCTGGTATGGATGTCAATGTCCCTACACCTAATTCGTTAAGTGTTATATACTCTATATTTACCGATCTACGTATCCTATCTTTAGGAATATCGGTTATATTACCATCGCCGGTAATGGATAAGATTAAGTTGATAATACTTGGGGCGTCTAATATCGGGAATCCTACCATCATTATCCTTGCTGTTTGAACGTATGTAATATCATTCGTAAAAGTCATGGTAATGACCCGATCTTTATCTAGCCCATCAGCGTAAGCATGATTAGGCGCAGGGATATACTCACTCCCATCTTCCTTATAAAACCACCATGGATGGCTATCCGGATTCTTACGATAACTTATATCCCTTCTCCTGAACATCAACCTATATCGCCCGTATATGGATTCGCTCCTATCCTTCACGAAAGGGAATTGCTCTTTATTCCCGTCACCCCAATCAACCTCGCACATTCCTGGGGTCTTGGAATAAAACTGTATACTCTCATTGTAATTATTAACATTCAATATAGGATCAGGCACGTCATCAGTAGTGTCATTCCTGTCAACACCCCTAAAAGCATATTTGCCTTTAGTAAAAAAGGTTATAGACCCTTTATTCGTATCCTTACATATCAACTTCATACCTCTCCCTCCTCTATTCTCCTGAAATACTCGACAACCGGTGAACTGTCCAATCCTAGATCGTTACAGATATCTATAGCCTCGTATTTGTCAGCGAAATTATACTTACTCATATTATCATCCAATACATCTCCGCTGAACACGGATACATGCCCATCCTTTACGCCAAGAACGAACGGGGTGATCCTCGTCTTCCCCGCCCGCCGTGCCCTCGTAAGGGCAGCCTTAGAAGCTGGGGCAGGCGCCAAGATCCACGTCTGCCCGTAGTTGTTGGTAAGCACATACACCTTCTCCATAGGCGTCTTAGGATTACCGTTACTAACGCCCTTGACGAACCCATCAGGAGCCTGATAAACGCCAGATGGTCTCTTATTGGTAGGCATTACGGCAGCATATAAATCTAAGGTAAGTTTATAAAACTGATTCCTGTTACCGTCAGAAGCCGTCTGTGACATCGTTATATAACTCCACGACATTATCTTATCATAAAATGTATTTACGAATGTATCAGCCCTCTCCTGCGTATTTATAAATCTACCATCATTCAAAGTCCATATCCTAAATTCCCTTACCTCATACAACCAATCCGGAAGATCATCTACCGGCACCGTGCCTGAATTACAATACGTGCCCTGAATCTTATTCAACTTACCTCCTACCAGATCTTGTTTCCATGAGCTACCACCACCCATAAAGGTAACTCTTACCTTATCATCTCCAACCTTATCCACCTCATCAAATACAGGTATATTATCCCGATCGCTTATAATGCTTATACCTTTTGCTGGAATAGAATTAAAAGCCGGATCATAAGAAGGAATGTTACACCAATTGAAGTTAAAATCAGTAAGATTCTCCCATTCCGAGAATCTTCTCCAATTAGAATCAGGATCATCCCCGAAGTTAAAAACGCTATTGCATCCGAAATACCTCAGGTTTTTCATATTTAAAAAACCTTCCGGCCAATTACTCCATACGCCAGGATGAATAAAAGATCCCATACTTATATTACGAAGATTAACGCTCTTGCTTATCCTGTCATATGGGATATCCCCATTTTTTAAAACGGATCTAGTCGTATACAAATGAGATATATCAGGAAGATTAACTATAGGGAACTCATGAAGGACAATACCATCCATATTAAATTCCCTATCAATTACGTTAGAGAACCTCATCGTAACCTCTCTACGCCTGATATCGCTATACTTATGTGGGGGAACCGGTATGTATTGTGAGCCATCCTCTTTCTTATACCACCATACGGTATCATCCGGATTCTTCTTATACTCAATGTCAAGAGACCTGAATACAATCCTATAAAAACCATCAGATACCTTAACTAAAGGATATTGATCCTTTGTCCCGTCCCCCCAATCAACGTCCACGAATCCCGGTTTAGATGTCGAGAACCTAAGATTGCGATTAAAAGCATCCGCTAATATTATCGGATCGGGTATATAATCAGCGCCCTTGCCATCAAAACAAGGGAACCTATCCTCATTCACTATAAACGTGACATAGGATGCTACCGTATCGTATCCTGCTAAAAAAGCCATACTCTTAATTTATTGATATTATATCATAAGACACCCATTCCTTGTACCCGTTAACCATCTCATATACTTTGTTGATGGTCTTGCATACGACAGCGAACCCGATATCCACGTTAGGGAACTTCTCGTTAAGCTCATCAATAGTAAGTTCCTTGACAATACTCTCATCCCATTTCCTCATCTCCTTTACCTCCATAAGGATCGGTTTTCCGGTTACGCCTACGCTCATCACCCATTCTCCCTCACGGTTGGAATCAGCCAGATCCGGGAAGATCGTAACGCCAAAAAGATCGGAGAGGGTGAAGGTCTCGCCGGTACGGGTGAAGGACGCCGCCGCCCCAGGCGTAAGGACCACCTCGTTCACGGCCAACAGGCTCGTAAGTTTCTTGGCTCCTCCTGATACCGTAGCGTTAAACACGACAGTAACATTACCGGTAGCGCTATTAACGAACTTAATCTCATCCTTATCGCTATTTATAGCTTGTAAACGTGATCCAGATACGATATTCACGATCTCATAGTTCTTGTCATAAGTGCTTTGCAACGTAACATTACCATATCTTGTATCAATCAACGTAATCCACTTAGCCTTACCACCTACTATCTCTACAAGTTTATAAAAAACGTTATTACCATCAGCGTCAACCCATCTAGCTATAGCTCCAGGAGCGAAATTAGTCACCTCCCGATCTTGGGTATAACTTACAGTGCTTTCCGTAGGCTTATTAGTCAAAGTAACATAAAGGCATTGCTCTACGTCGGCTTCCATCTTAACTATCCCAGCTCCATCGTAATAATAATCAGGTACATTTTTCTCTCGTATCAACAAGATAGTACCTTCCTTAAGCTTATCAGCATTGGTAGGATCATCCACAAAAGACTTCATCTGGATATAGGTGTCAAAGATGATCGACGTACTCTTATCCTCTATCTTCTGATTGATATCATCAACGATATCATTAATCTCATCTTTAGTATAATAAGGAGATAGATCAACCTTCGGACCTTCCTGTTCTAAAGCTTTATTCCCATCCCACCAATAATCAGGCACGTCCTGTTCCCTGATCCAGAAACTATCCCCCACACGGAGCTTAGCCGTGTTCTCCTGAACCGCCAGCCACTCATTCATGGCATCGACCGTATCAAATATATACGCCGTGTTCTTGCCCTCAGCTATACGTCTTACGACAGCCAACTCGCTCTCGACATCGCTAAGTCTTTCCTTTATATTATTGATCTCCCGCTCTAACTTATCATAATTATCCTCCTGATCTATAGCCTCACCAATGGACATATACACCTCATTAATTAGCTTATTGTAAGTAATACGAGCTACCTTCTCGTAAGATGTCTTATACGACCCAGCTCCTTTATGGGTATTACATACAAAATCATATGTATTCTGATATACAACAGATCCACCGGTATTTATAAAATTATATCCATCTTGGCTCATCGTACCTCCCTTGTATCCGACAAGCTCAAAAGAGCATTTACCCGTACCTTTAGACCCAAACCATGTAGCGTAGGCCATGAAATACGTCTCTTCAGGTAGGATATCATAATACTTAGCCCTTAAATCCTTAACCGACATCCAAACACATTCCTTACCAGAACCGGTATTATCACCACCCCATTTAAGAACTTCTCTAACAGAGCTATCTCCATTTCCGGGGCCAGACCAACCTACAGCAAGATTATCTATGGTGGGAACATTAGAATTAAGGGCTTCCGTCATCGTATCCAAGTCCCTTCCGGAACTTGACTCCCATAAATACCTGAAAGTAACATAATCAACATCCCCGATCTTAATGCCTCCGGTATTGCTGGGATATGTCTTTGTGACTAACTCATAATACCATTTACCATCACGAAAAGTAACCCTTATCCGCTCTACCTGCTTGGGGGATATGGAGACATAAGATCCTCCCACGGAGATATTATCGCCATCATCCGCCCTAGAGGTACCGTCCTTTGGATCCTCGGGATCTATGGGGGTGTAGATAGTAGCCTGCTTATCCCCAGCGTTGATAACAACTATATAATAACTGTCTCCGTCAAGACCCTCATCATGAGCCATAGTGACAAAACCTTGCTCGCTATCCGGTCTCCATTCAACGACAACCATATGCTTGTCCATAGGTATACCAGAAACGCTGTTAACGTAGTTGGTTGACGACATGAAAATAGCATGGTCATCATAAGCCTCATCTACACGTTGATGCTTAGTAGCCAATCCGTCAAGACGAGATATTTCTGTGGGGTCGGAAACCTCGACCCTATTATAATCATACCATTTATATCCTATCATCGTATTCTCACGACGATATTTCCTTTTTCTTATGACCTGACCTCCAGCTAAGGCATCAATCATAAAATAATCATTACATACTTTAACCATAGCCATTCAGATTAACAGGTTTGACATAAACAAGCCACGATAGTAGCGCCATCAGGAATAGAGGTCAGCGTAGTTCCTACAGGGTAGGTCTGGGAGGATGACTCAAGAACCATCACCGACATCCGCTCAACGACCATATTGTTATCCACCAACCGACTTCCCTCCACATAGAACCGGCCATCATCTACCTCATAGCATTCACGAACCGGGACCATATGTCTTTGGCTCTTATCCGCATAATCGCATATCGTGATCTTGGCCCCCTCTGGGATAGAATTAAGCTCATCACCAGCACTATAATCAGGATGGTCGGAATATACGACATACAATATGGACTTAATATCCTGTAACGCCGGATTGACCGTCCTGAATCCCTTTAAATGGATTTTATGACCACCAACCTCATAGCAGTCATCTACCTCCATGATATTAAGGTCACAGCTTATTACCGTCCAGCCACTAACCGTATCTTGGGTAGGGGTGGTATCGGTGGGATGATCAGGATCGGTTGACTCCACGATCTTATAATCAAACTCCCGGACATTAAGCTTATAGTCAATAGACTCCTGACGCCTTATCTTAACCGTACCATTCCCTGTATCATAGCAGGTATCTGTCGTATCCAAGAACCGATTCTCCATATCAGGCATCTCACACTCAACCCTACTCCATTTATTAATCATAGAGGAGTTAATATCGCCTACCTCATATTTATCGTCCTCTGACTGCGTAACCTCGTAGAAATGATAATACTCATATCCTAAAGAGTTATATATAACGATATTATGGATCTTAACCCGTTTATCGTTCTCCGTGACATAACACTGATCGTAGTAAGATACATGCCTGTCACGAAGGTTCTCAAGCTCGCAAGGAGATCTCTTCCATCCAAAAGGGATCTCATCATATTCCTGATCTATTAAGATAGTGCCGTCCTCGCTCTCACGTACAATATACTTGGCTTTCCTATCACCTAGATCACCGTCATAAGAGACAACCTTATCCACCTCAATACGCTGTCCTTTGAAGAGATAACACTCACGATATACTTGAACGTTTCTATCCTCCATATCCGTGAAATCACATGGAACCAAGGAGAAACTCTCGGGGAGGGTAGCTAGGCCGGCTCCCGGGACGAAGCTGGCGTCATCCGAATCAAGGACCTCGAAACGGGTGTATCTGGCCTTTATCTTGGAGTCATAAGAGACCAGTCTACGAAGCTTGACATTACCATTGCCCCCGTCATAACATTCGACATAAGACTTGATATCACGCTCCTCCATATCATCAAAATCACAGACAGCCCTTACCCACGTATCTGGCAAGGAACTGAAGCTGGCGCCCTCAGGCTGTGACGGATCGGTAGTCTCCAGGACTTTATAGCTCTTATCCCTAACCCCTATATTCCCGTCCCATGACGTGAGAACCTCCAGCTTCACCTTACCGGCCGGTGTCTTATAACATTCTACAGTTACCTCAATATCCCGATCCTCCATATCCGTGAAGTCACAAACGACCTCAACCCAGTCATCGCTTATGCTGGTGATAAAATTACCTACCGGATTATCAGGATCGGTACTTTGCTTGATGCGATACCATTCCTTTCTGGTACCCATCTCATAATCAAATATCTTATATCCCTCTATCTGCACTCTCCCGGTACCGGTATCAAAGCATTTAAGAACCGGTATTATCTCCCTTTGAGTCATATCAGGGAAATCACATACTATACGATTCCATGTGTCGGGGATAGCGTCATACTCCGTACCGATAGGATTACTATCGTCTGTCGTATTCACTACCTCGTAATGGGATACCTCGGGATTCAGGCGGGGGTCAACTGACTCTACGCCCTCGATCTGGACCTTACCGCCTTCCGTGGCATAACATTTACTTACGAATATCAACTCCCGATCGGTCATCTCGGCTATACTACAATCTATAGCCACCCATTCGGCAGGAACCTTATCTAATTCCGTACCGATAGGAGTATCGACATCCGAGGAGTTGACGATAAATATCTTCTCGGCCAGTATCTCCCCCTTATTATTCATATAGGTATGGATACGAGCCTCTACCTGACCACCCGGCGTGCGATAACATTGGTTGACGATCGACACACGGGCGTCCTTGATGTTAATGAACTGATAATCCTTTCTAGGGACATCGCTTACAAGTCTCTTTACTCCTTTATCATCGAAGTACACGTAACACCCGTCATTCCTCATCATGACCGGATACGTCTTTCCGTCTATTACAACCCCTGAGAAGTCATCTGGCGGAACGGAGAAACCCATGCTTCCGAATATAGAAGCCAGTCTCTTTAGATACTCATTAATAGCCGACATAATATCATATTTTAGTTCTTATGCTTCAAAGGTAATAAAAAAGGGGAAAGAATTGAATCTCTCCCCTTTAGGAAATATATGAACGCAAAAAAGGTTCTTTATTTCGGCTCGGTTACGATAGCCGGACCAAGACCAGCAGCAGCACCGATCATATTAATCATCTCCTGAACGCCCTCATGAGCGCCATAACGTACACGTAAGATCAAGTTGATAGGATCATCAGCGATAACCTTTCCGAATTCCTGAGCGTATCTATGAGGATTAATCGTGATCTGGAAATCCACGTACTGAGCCGTTTGCTCAACACGGCTATACTCGTTCATGAATGTTCGTCCCATGAAATCCTGATGTTTCGGGAAGCCGTTGAAATGAGCGTAACCCTTCAACTCGTCATCCATCATATTACCGCCTACATGAGTACGCGGGGCTTTGCTGGACAGTCTCTCGAAATGAAGTTGATCCCACCAGATAGGAGATCCCTCATCCAAAGAATCGGGATAACCGCCACTAGCGCCTACAATCTCCACGCTATCCTCGATATAAGTCATTTGATCCATCAAGCACTCTGACGGGGATAACAACATTTCCTTACCACGGAAACGGATACCGCATTTACAATTAGTACCAAGCTCTTGTGCTGATTCCAATTTCTTCCACATCCGGTTGCGGTAGGACGCCGGAGCCTCGCTGGTGAAGAATCCTTCAAATACCTTGTCGCACTCATCACACAACATATTGGTATATACCTCTGTCTGGAAGCTATGCTGGCAAGCCGCCGGAGTACCATAATCCGTGATCTCCAGTTCCGGGAACGCCTGCTTGATTTCTTCCAAGGCACTTTCTCCACACTCGTTATCCGGGATCGTGATATAATACTTCTCCTTAGACACCTTGCAAGAACCACAAGCTGACCATGAAGCGGTACGAACCGTAGGATTCTCGCACATATCGGATGTCTTAGCCACATAGTAGATGATAGCTGTAGGATTGGCCTCCACGAAAGTAGAGATCTCCTCATCCGTCAATTTCTTGGAAGTAGCGGCAATATACAAGCCTGATCCCTTGATCTGACTCATCTTGTTAACCGTATCGGCTACAACGTTAGGCAATGACTCCACCGTAGTAGACATATCGACACCGTCATCCTCCAAGGAGATAGAATACAGATAACCACCCTTAACCTCGGTATAGTTAGGAGGACAATCCGTACATCCTTTCATGATAGAGATCAGACGTTGAGTATAGTCATTAGGCTTAGCCCCTTTCTTCATAACCTTATAACGTGACATGCTGCCGTTGATGCTCTCACGAACGATCTTCAACCCCGGATATTGGGCGCGAACCTCAGCCAAGGCCAGATCATCACCGGTATCACATACCTCCATACAATAGAAGTTGACATCTTCCGTCTCAGGCTCCGTAGCCTCGTTAGTACATCTTGTAATCGGAGTGATATCAATATAATCAGATACCTTACCACCACCAGCGATAGGCTGGTTCTTCATCCTCTCGATACATTTCAGGACGGCGGGCAACAAATCAACCTCCTCGCAAGGATCACACTCCTCGCATTGATTTGGCGTATTATCACAATCATCCAAAAGAATGGCGTCATTGATCTCAACACGACCCTCCTCATAGCCAAGAAGCTCAAAGGCACGACCAGCGAGAACCAAGCGGATAGCGATACGGTCTCCTTTGGAAACGGAGAACGCAGTGTCATCAGAAACACCATTGTATCCTAAGATAACATCATCGACATAAGCATGATCTTTCTTCGGCCAAGAAGCATAGATCTCCGTGATCTCGTTCAAAGAGAATAACGGCGTGGAAAAATCCTTATCATAGATAGAGCGGGAAGCCGCTTGTTCATTACGACCGATACGGATCTCATAACGCTTGTCGTTACGAGGCTTACCGGTAAAATCAATCACGGCCTTACAACCGTTCTCGGAAGTATCTTTAGTATCATAAATACCGATCTGTCCTTCCTTCAAGAAGATGGAATCAACATCCACCATCTTAGCGTGTGGGGATACGAAAAGTACCCGGTCTTGCGGTCTGTGCAACATATTATCAATATTTTAGTTTAAAAATCATTTACCTAACGCAAACATAATAATAAAGACGATCACGACAATAAAGTACGGTCATGAGTATATAGATATACAAGCAAATTACGTTTTTTGTAAAAACATTATTTAAGCCACTTTTTCTTATACATCTTCCTCATCATATCAATAAGTTCATCGAAACTTTTTATATAACCCATATCTATAGCCCATATAAGATTGCCTTGTGTTTGCTCCAATTCCTTCAGCTCAGCTTCCGTGGCCTTATTCCTGATCATACTTTCATGGATATTAAAAACAATATAATTAAGACCCTTAGCGATCTTAACATAATCTACATCCTTAAATCTAGAAGCTGCTCTAGACAAAGCATTATACCTATCACCAGCCTCTATTCGATTAAGAATAAGCTTATCGGTTAACCACGTAACAACCTCGGCATACAACATAGGATTCAATTCCATAGCTACAAGAACCCATATATAAGGATTACACATAGTTCTCCTGTTCTCGCCCCTACCAACCGTCTTATAAGCACCAAACTTTTTCATTACTTTTATAAGAGACTCTTTTTCAACCATTTCCATAAAAACAGTAAATCCTGTTTCTATCATATATCCCTGTTTTTCAAGAATATAGTATATTCGCTCAGCACTCTCCTTGTTAGAAAGGATATTCTCTATCCTCTTATCATTCCATCCTTCCTGAATCCTTTTCCTGGTATAGGCTTCCTGTAAATCAGTCAGCGACATGAAAGACGTTTTAGTGTCTTGCTTGATAGTAACACCAAAAAGATCCCTATCCTTGGAGATCATAACAACATTAGTTTTCATATTATATATATTTAATTATTTAATACGATGTAAATATACAAATAAAAGTTTTACCGTAAAAATATATAGATAAAAAATATTCCAATATAAAATCATTATATTAAATATTTTACAAAACACAAAAATCATACTTACGATTTCTGGAGTCGGAGAAATCTCCGATTCCAGAAAATATGCATAGGATGATAAAAAAAAATAAGCCTACCCATTTCTGAGCAGGCTTATCAATCAAAACTAACGTTGTTTATTTAAAAGAAGCCACATTATCCTTATCCATTCTATATCTATACAATTCATTCTCATTAAGGTTGAATTGTTTAGCGACCATGTCCAGAATCTCCTCCACTAAAGGATCGGGCAGCTCCGGGTCGATGTCCGTAGATTGGATACCGGCGGCGTTGATATACCCCGACAGGTCCACCCTGACAGGACGGCGGTAGTACGTCATTTTAACCTCCTCGGTACGGAAGCCTGACTCGTAGACCACGACCTTCCCGTTCCCTATGGAATAGAATGTCTCCCGATAGTCGTAAGAAGGGCGGTTATTCTCGTCTCCAAGAAGCTCATGGATATTCTCGTTCTTAGCCTCCCACATAACGAAATCAGTGGCCTCACATCCTTTGTATGAGAAAACGCCTTTTATGTTAGAGAACCATAGATAGTCGTCAGGTAAGTTAAAGGACGTAGACTCAGGGTCATCCATCCTACCCGCATTATCCAACGACATCCAATAAACAAGAAGGTTTTGGATGGAGCGTATAGTCTCGTCATCCTTCCTATTGAGATAGTACTTAACCAACCGGTCTTGGGCCTCGTTGAACAACAGCACGAACCTTCCCGGATCCAGCTTAATCCCGCCATTGGCCAGATTCTGCTCGTTCTTCTGCAAAGACCTTAGATACGCTTCTTGGATTGTCATCGTTATTCCTCCTTAGCCTTATCACCTTCCTCTACGTCATCCTTCTTCTTAATATCCTTAACCTTCTTGGTCTTGGACTTATCATCGATATTAGACATAGACATGATCTCCTCATACTCATCTAATACATTAGCCTTTATGTTAATAAAGTCTTTCTTGGTAGCCAAGAACTCAGCGGATGTCCGAACGTCAGGTCCTATGATCTGGCCATTATATTGCAAGCCGGATGGAGTCATGTTAATACGACCGTTACGTTGAAGGACGTTTACGATACGGTAAAACTCAAGAACTTCCTTGAAATCACCTTCCAATGACCGATCCCAGATATCAAGCAGATAATCAACATTGGTCTTCTTCTCATTCATCCAGTTTGATAGAGATCCTGTATAATACTCATCCTCCGTGAAATCCGGGCGAGTTACGATACCGATGTAAAGAAGAAGATCGATGACAGCCTGACGATCGTCGCCGCCTTTCTTAAGGGCGCTGATAAACTTATAGCTGATGTTCATCTTATTGATCTCACGCTGCTGAACGAAATCCTTCATATTGTCTTTCTCCACGAAACAGAACATGGAGTTCATGAAAATAGGATCTCCATCCATTTCCTGAGGAGTCAACATGCCGGAAAATACAGCCAGATATAAATAAAATAGATCTACGGTATTAGCCGTATTATAAACCTTACCCATGAAGATCTTATCCTTAGCGTCATCCCAAAATTCTAAATTGGTTTGAGATAGATCCATCTGTGACATTTCCTCGAAAGGCTTCATGATATTATCTACCCGCTGTTTGACGAGCCTGTCGACCTCATTCTTGTCAAGACCATTATAGCATCTTGATCTTGGATAAAAACCGGTGTTATAGGCCTTGGAGAAATCATCCCAAGGGCAACATACGTGAGTGGCGTTCTCCGGGAACGGAGCTTTAGCTATATTAGCGTCTTGAAAGGCCTGAGGAGCACTTCCATCGTGTTTGCCTACAACCTCATATAAGGTATCTGACATGATATTGAAACCGTTTACCTCGGCCAATACCTTCCTTGATTTTAAAATTTCTTTCATTTCCTTATTTTTTTGCGTTACTTTCCTAAAAAAAAAGAATAAGAATATTCTCTTCTATAAAAACCAAATTACATATGTAAACTACCCATAAACTAAAGATTTATGGGTTTTAGACGTAGAAACATCATCATGTATAGAACACGATAACAATTCCCATCTTTCATGGGTGTTTACATACCCCCATGTAGCAATATTCATAGCGGCATTAATATCCGCATCCGCAATATTGCCACAATATTTACAGTGAAATCGCTTCCCATTTCGAATACCTATATGTTTGCATTCATGGCATGTTTGCGAGGTATAAGCCGGAGGGACGGCAATGATCTTAACTCCATTCATCTTACATTTATATTCAAGAAAGGAACGAAGCTGATAAAAACTCCACGAGTTACTTCTCCTTCGGAATGTTTTGTTTCGTTTCTTAGAGTTCATACCAAATCGAATATTCTTAAGATCCTCAATAGCGATACCCTTATTTTCTTTCTTAGCCTTCGCAACAAGCCATTTGCTGATACTATGATTCACAATGGTAGCAAATCCTCCCTCACGTCCTCTCAACCGTTTCAGCAACTTATGACAGTTGCGAGTGCCTTTGGACTGGATGGAAGCTCTCACCTTATTATATTTGTCTCGTATATTCTTGACCTCATTAGAAGAAATATTGGTTCCGTCAGATATAGAAACAATATCTGTAATCCCCATATCAACACCAATAAAATCATCTACATCATTTTCTCTCTCATCTGGTATTTCTATCGTTTGATAGATATAAAACTTACCCCTAATAAAAACTAAGTCAGCTTCTCCTTTTGCAAATTGCATAAGATGAGGACGATAACATATATATGCTATTTTCTCACGTCCTTTAATAAGCGATATAGAACATATAGATTTGGAAATTTTGTAAGATAAAACACGCCTATCATATGTGATAGATCCTAACTTACGAAAATATCTTTTCTTATTTCTATATGACTTATACGCATTTGCGACCTTACTGATAGCATGTACTACAAGTTGAGAAGATAAATGATACGTCTCCTTTATTAAACAATAAACCTCCTTATGTAGATCAAACTGTTTAAACACACATCGTTCCCACGCTATCTGAGAAATAACGTTGCAGGCCTCGTTGAAAACACCAAATGTATCTTTCAATATTTCGACCTGCTCGTATGTTGGGAGCAATTTGATCTGTAATGTTAATTTCATACAGTAAATATACTAAAAATATAGAATCATTAAATGTTTGAAATAAACATTATTGATTAAAGAAGGAACAGTGGTTCAATTCCTCCATAAGGATAAAGACTTATAGGAAGAATCGAACCTATTTTATAAAAAACTTAGCCGAAGTAGTTCGGTTGAAGCTCGATAATCAAGAACTTGCTGTTATCCATGACCCAAGCCGCTGAAGCTGAGTGGCACCAGAATTGCTCTTTCATGCCCGGCAAGGATGATACGATCTCATTACCGTTGGCTTTGTGCGCCCAACGACCGTACTCATAACCCCACCACATGCTTACGCCTTCTGGTTTGATATAGAATACGTTGTTATTCATATTACCTAACTTAGCGTTAGCCGTATTAGGAATAGCGGAATATGCGTTAGTCGATCCAGCGTCAGTGATATTCTCGATAATACAAGAATAAGATGATCTAGGATACATACCATTCACTAACTCACTACGATCTGTCATGTCGGCGTAATCCAAAGAAGGATCATGCTCGAACTCAACATTACCGATGCCCGGAATGAAAGCTCCCTTAACCTGAACCGGACCTAAGATCATGGCGTCATTAGTACCAGAGATAGGGTTAGAAGGCAACATCCTATCGCTTCCCATACCCCAGCTTAAGTTCTGCAAGGTAGTGAAGAACGATTCCCTGATCAACTCCTCTAAGTTAATCATAGCCATAGCTCCTACCTTGAACTTAATCTTACGTTCCGTAATAGGAAGATCCTGACGTCCACGGAAAATATAAGATGCGGCAGCCATAAGCGTGTCCTTAGTAATACCCATCGGACGGCTATAGTAAATAGTGTAACCACGGCGAAGCTGACGATAGATACCTTCATTCAAATGGATAGGACCATTTTGATCCATGATAATACCACCTTCTTGCCACATCAACTGTCTGGCCTCCAACTTAACCAACTCAGCCATACAGAACACCTCCAACGTAGAGGCTACTTTAGCTGTACGCAAATCAAGTCTACCATTAACAGTCTTACCGATAATAGCCAGATCAGGAATATTACCCTCATACTCGCTTCTCATGGCATTCATACGACGAAGAGCGGTCTCCACAAACTCTGAAGTGCTGTTCTGGGCGGCCTGCATGGACTTCATACCAGCGTACATAGTTGTCTCTCCTTCAACACCACGGTGGTTTCCTAAACGGAACTCACAGGTCATGGAACCGGCCTTGTCAGCTCCAGATACCTTAGAGAACTGAGTGCTGTACTCACCAAGAGCATGACCGATCTTCCAATAACGGATACCAGGACGTAATTTCTCTTTAGGGAAGTATTTAGCCTTACCACCGATAACACGACACCAATAACGTGTCAAGTCACCTTCTGTCTTAGACGGGATCTCACCTGAGATAAGGATATTACAACCATTAGCGGCATCGTAGGTAATAACATCATAAGCCGTAAACTCAGATGTATTCAAAACGATATCAAACAAGCTACCATCAATACCAGGTTTCAGGTGATGACCTGAAGTATCCTCTGCCGTAACGACAGCGAATGTCTTTGTAACAGGAAGATCATAACGGAAAGAAGCTCCAATACCGTTAACGGAGATCGTAGCGCCGTTATTGATCATACCCATATACATCGGTACAGGGTAATTAGCGATATTAGAGAACAGATTCAAAAGACCCAGATGATTCTTATCAGGATCCTCATAATACCAGCTCGCCAATGAGCCTAAGTTATGCTCTACGAGCGAAGTCTTATAGTTCTTGGCATCGGTAAAGGCAATAACGTTATCGCCATTCACGGTAGCCGGGAAACTTTTTGTAAGAAACGGATTCATTTTCAATATATTTAAACGTTATACACTCTTTGATCCACTCAGATCAAGGAAGTTAGCCTCTATAGTATCATTATCGATATTATTTTTATTCTGCTTTCCTCCCTTATTGCCAGAAAGAAGAGTGATGGTCTTCTTATTGACCTCCATCTTAACCTTGTTAGTTTTCTGTTTAAGGAACTCGTCCTTATTCATCAAGAACAAGGCCAGATCAGCGGCCATGTCCGGATTCTTGATAGCCTCCGAATAAGCTTTATCTATAGCCGTATGACCTTGATTGTCTATCGGCTTGGTAACGAAATCGACAGCCTTACCTATCATCGTGTCAGTCAACTGGAATCCTGAGCTTATAGACGTCTTAAGACCTTTCTTATAGATCTTCATCTGCTCAATCAACTCCTGTTTCCTTTTCTCGGATTTTTTCTTCTCCTCCTCGATAAGGTTATCCATCTCCTTTTTCAGGATATCATGGAACTTATTGGCCTTAGACTCGATAAACTCATCGCCTTTACCAATCATCATTTCCATATTATCCTTTATCTCATCTTCCGGCATACCCAACATCTTATAATAATGCTGGATAACCGCAAGCTGATCATTTTTATTACTCATATCAAGGTTATCCAACGGAGCCTGAATACTCTGATATTGGCTTAATAGTTGACCAACGTTACCACCGGCCTTATCCACCTCTATCATCTTCTTCATAAAGTCAGACATAGAACCGGTATCAACCTTATCCTTCAACAACTCATCAGCCTTATCCTTGATCAATCCCTCCACTATATCGAGTAAATCATCCTCTTTAGTGATAGTAGAAAGATCGACCGGTTTATCATCTACCATAATATCAAGGTTGTCAATACTATCGATAATACCTCTAGCGGCCATCTTCTCCAAAAAAGATTTTCCGTTAAATACTGATACTACATTATTATCAGTACCTCCTTCGCCAAGGGAATCAGGGTTTGGGGTGGTAGCATCGCCGCCCTTATCCCCGCCACCGTCAGCCGCTCCGCCGTCGGCAGGCTCTTCCTTGGAATCACCTATAGGATTACCATCCTTATCATATTTACCCTCGATATTATTCTTATCGCCATCACCGTCACCACGGTAAAAAAGTTCCTCGACACTCATGGTCTTAAAACCCTTAGCGAAATCACCCATATCATTCATACAATTTCCTTTTTTGCTTTTTACAAAATTATCATTAACACAATTACCAATCAAATCAGGCCCATTATAGTATATGACAGAATCTTACGCCAAAATGATTACATATCTTGTAAAAATATTTACAAAAATTGTAATCAATTTTTGTTTATTATAGACGTAAACCTATCTGTATCAGAACGTTTGTTCCTAGCATCTATCTCCTTTTCTTTTAATTCTAACTTCCTTTTTTCTATTTCTTCACGAGACCTTCGCTCAGCCTCTATATTAGCCTGCCTGGTTCTCATCTCTTCTTCCTTGATATCCATATCTCTTTCCTTCAAGGCTCTATCAGCCATAGCCTCGACATAATCCATACCTTCTGAGTTGTTCTCAGTCCTAGCGGCTTGACCGGCAGCCATTATGCTCTTACCCCGTAAGTCGAAGTTACCCTTGATATAAGCCAGCTCCTTCTCCTTCTCATGCTCGTCATTACGGGCCTGTTGATCGGCCTCAGCTTGCTGCTGGACAAGTCGCTGTTGATTCTGGTATTCTTCCTGCCTTACACGATCGGCGTAAGATCTAGCATCCCTTCCGATCTGATTCATCTCAGCCGTTGAGTTGGCGCTCATCATCCTAGTGATATCAAGTAAGTCATTACCTAACGTATTTGTCTGTAATATATATTGTTTCAAATTCTCCAATTCCAGACGTTTCTTGGAATTAGAGACAGCCATAACATTAAGATGACGTAACGACAAGCTATTATCCGTAAGACTGATGTAAGCCAAGGAAAGATCACTGTTCCTGTACATCACGGTCCAATCGTATCCTTCCTTCTGGCATACTTGAGCCACGGCTAGATGAATATCCAATGTCCGTTTCTTGAAGTCATCGAAATCATTAAAGTAAGTCTGGGTCTGTAACATGGTAGCGTTAACCCCCTGTTTTACGCCCGTAGAACTCTCGTATCTGGTTGACTGACCCATTGCCTGCTCGGATATACCTATCATCCTATAAGCCATCATATAGGCGTAAGAAGCCATTTCCATACGGGATCTTATCTGATCCGTATTAGTAAGATCATATACACCAAACTGGTTATATATGCTACTCATCTGCGGATTCTGGTAAGGATTATTCGTATCATTACCACCTACACCCATAAACGATACAGACTTAACGATCTGCATAAAAGTAGCCAAAGCTCCCTTCTTGTCCATCATATCCTTATATTCCGTAGGCAAGAATCCCAGGTCGCCTAAGAAGAACTTACCGATCTCCTTCTCGGCGTTATTGTATAGCTGGTTCATAGCAAGGTTATACATCATCTGGAACGGTTGTATGCGATCAGCGAGACTGGCCCCTATAAATCCAGAAACCGGAATGACATAATCATACAGACTGCTGTCACCATGTATCTGATGAGGTATTGGATCCCCACCGATATATATAGGCTTATCCATTAAATTACCTCCGGTGATCTTAACGCCAAACCTAACCTCAGGGACATACTCCAAGATATAGGTATTAACCTCAGGATCACCAACGGCTTCTGCCATCACCCTCTTCACCTTCTTTATCCCGTTCTTCTCCAAAAACTCAGGTAATAGCTCGTCGGTAACAAGCTCCTGATCTACCATACCGGTCTCCGTCATGTAAGTTATTAGAAATACCGGCTTCATGGACACCCAATATCCCTCCATGACTCTAAAAAGACGGGAATCTATCTCATATCTCTTGCCATTGGACATGTCAGAGTTAAAATAGCCAAAGGGATGGAAGCGGGGCAAGAAACGGGGCTGGGTGTGTTCCTCCCCGTCCGATCCGAAGGTATGGTATTCTCCCATAGGAACACCATAGTAATCCTCAGCCGCAACGATAGATTCATAATCATGATACCCTTTCCATGGAATAACCTCATTCTCGTACATACCGGTAATAGAAGGCTTCTTTTTCTTCTGATCATACCTAGTACCGTCATTGGATACCCATCCCTCGTAATCATCATCACCTCCCATAATCCGGCGCTTATCCTTAGCCGTCATCTTATGACCGTATCTTGATATCAACTCAACACCCTCATAATAATGAAGACGGCCCACATAACTTCCATATTGCGGATATTTTACATCAGGATGGAACACTTCCATAGGACTCCACACCTCCGGACGGTAGTAGTCAAATCCAACGAAATGATTACGAAACATCTTTCCGCTAAGAAGACGATCCCGGAAATTCTCCCTGTCAAGCTCATCCATATAAAACCTGCTACGATCAGCCTCGATCGTATGATCTCCCCATACAGCCGCCTGCGTCTTCCATCTGGTACTCATGAACCTCTGAATATCATCTGGTGTCATAGACACCTTGGCTTGTTGAATTTGCTCGGCGTAAGCCTGACGTTCCTCCTCGGAATTAAACTCATTGTATGTAGGATCAAGCCCGGCTTCTACAAGACGCTGATTGACGATAATATCCCACTGTTCTTGGATATGGCGATGAAGTAAGTTTGACATCGTGTCCTCATACTCACTTATAGCCATATCCCCTACCTCATTAACCGTATACTTATCCTGTAGGTTTGTCAACCATCCCTCAAAAGCGTTTACAATACCACCTATGATATCATAATGCTTCAAGAAAGAGGGTATCCTTATATCACTCCTTAACTTCTGTACGTTCCTTAACTGAGGGATAACATCCGCCATCTCCATAAAAGATAACTTACCATCCGCCATCAGATAATAGTCACGGTACATCTGGTTGCGATCATACTGTTTCAACCCTATCGTCTCAAGAGCGTCCATACAATCCTCCTTCCATTTCCTGTTCTTTTTCTTCGTGGAAATAGCCTGAGGAGGTAATCCTAATAGCGCACCTTTTGCCGGAAACGAATGATCTCTATTGAAAATCTCCATGTCAATATAATTTGTTTTTAGCAAAGATAAGTTATTAAGCAACACTAAACTACCGAAACGCACCTATAGATACCGATCCAAAGGCAGAGGCATATATCTCATGGTGCTTATAAGCGTCTTCCTTACGGGCGTTATTCATCTCCTCGATCTTCGATTTAGGCATGTAATTGTTATCGTCAAAATACCTAGCTAAAGCTAAAGCATGACCAAACGATATAATTCTATCGACGTTCAATCCGGGCTTGTACTGTATTATTTCATCCAGTAGAGCTATGTCATCGATCAACTCAATGCCCTTCACCGTTATATCAAGACCGGTATTATCGTCATATCCGATAACGAAATCCTGCCAACAGTAATCCACGACACACGAGAATAGCAGGTTCTGGTTACCGGGGGTAGGGTATAGACCTAACTTGCTATTCTGCCGGGAGCCGGCCTTCACATACTTATTGGCTATTGCCTCACCAGCAAACAGGAAGAAAGATGCCGGCATACCACTCTTCCGATTAAGATACTGCTCATACATCTGGTCAGCGTTCTCCATAAGACATATAGCACCATATCCCTTCTGAAGCACCTCACAAGTACGGCAAAACTGATCTATGGATGATGGGCGGGATACGTATGAAGCCACTATTCTATAGGCATAAGGATCTCGAATACCAACACGCCTTTTGAATACATAAAAAGCTCCTAATGAAGGGGTATCAGACTTCGCTTGCTTATACGGATCGAGCGAGCTTACGTATATAAAATCATCAAACCTATTAGATTGAGGCATCTCAAATATCTGAACAGGAGCGTCAATAACACCTCCACTAAACGGGAAACCAGCTAGCTGTTTATTAGATTTAGTAGTACCAAGCTTATTGCCCGATTCAAGAAAAACATCACACAGCATGCCACTATATTGACCCGACTCAAGAAGATCGTTCTTATGCTTGATAGCGTACTCGACCGGAAATAGGTTCTGGGATGAGCTTAAAAAACAGTCATCGATCGTAAATGGATAGAACATGGTATGAGAGGTATAAGCTACCCTATCTTTCGTAGATAACTTCTTCCGTTCCTCGTTAAGCTTATTGGTACTGGCTTCAAAATCCGTGGCATCAATCTTGATCTTATTAAGCTTCTTATCATCAGGTTTCCCCAAATAATCACCCAGACCTATAGTTCTCTTGACACCGGAGTTCGCCATCTGACCGGGGACAAACATCGCCCATTTCCGTTCTTTCCATGTTTTCCCTTTCATGGCTCTCCGATTTAAAATATCCCAATCCATGACCAGAAGATTGTATGTATCAGGATCAGAGAACATCTCCTGAGCATCCTTGGATAATTCCACCTCACCACCGGTACCAGCCAAGATAGGACTGAGACGCCAGCCGTAAGGAGTGTCGTATGACGGCATGGCGGCAGTGTACGGCTTTTTGATAGGTCCCTTACCTACTTCGTCGAAAATAGCCGTGGCTGGGGTCAGACCGGCAGTCTTCTGTGTGGATGTCTTCCTACCCATGTTGATGTTGGCTATGGATATTATGGCATGAACATCACGAACCCCGTTGGACATACGCTTGCCTAAGGTGACACCAGAACTCCAATCGGTCTTGGTCCTGTTAATCCTGAAAAAAGGATGCACATGATCAAGACCATACTCACAATACTCACCTATATTAGATAAATCGCTATCGCTGAAACCTACCACGGAATGACTAAGCCCGATCGTCATGGTAGCGTTCATCTGAAGAAGGGATGACATGATAGTCGTATTATGAGATACGACAAAATTGGTGGTAAGAAACTGATGGGACTTATTATCGACCTCAATACAAGTAGCTTTATATTTCCCGTAATAATCTATATCGGATATCATAAGTCTGTTATGGGTCTTGGATATATACATATCATCACCATCCATGACGCAATAATATCCCATAGACCAGAATATTCTTCTTACGAAGGATATAATATACTCACTTTTGTAAACAACCTTAAAACGATCATCGCCGGTGCTTATACCGCAAGCGATCTTCATGAACGAGCTTATAAATAACTCTTTCTGTTTTTTGGATGAATAAATGACATCATCCATCTCCTTCTTGCTTAGCTCAAAGATCCTGTCGGTAGCTCCACAAAGGAAGGAGGCGGCAAGAGACCCCATGAGCTGGGGTGATATCAGCCAACGCCGCTCAGGAAAATCAACCGCCTCCCCCATATCTATAGTCATTTTAGAGAAGTCAGAGTGGATAATACCCATAGTACTCATGACTTTATAATCACCATGATACTTGACCTTCCACTGGTGCTGCCCGCAACACACCACGCTGCGACCGTCCTCAAAGGTCACTTTGTACGTATCAACGAATCCCTGAGGATATACGCCCACTATGGTAGTAAGATTCCCGTCATCACCGTATATGATATCTCCTATATCGGCGAATCCTATTTTCTTGGAACCATAAGGAGTGTATATAAGCTCCGAGTCCAGAAGAGCCTTGCCAAAACGACGAGTACCAAACATCCCCAACCCCTTCTTCTCCATACGGGCACGTTGGTACATCTCGGCGAAAAACCATTCGTTGTCACGCAAACGACTGATCGCCGGCACACGTTCCCCGTTTGGAAGATCCTGAAATACGGGAAAGAAATTAACATGCCAATAAAGCCATGGAGGGATGAACGTGCCATTGATAGTCACCCCGTACTTGACCTTATAAGCCTCTTCTTTAAAGAACTGCTTAACATCGTCATCCTGATCCTCCCAGCCGAATAGATCGTTCCATACAGGAGGATTTTTCATGTTTACATAAAATTCTGGACTCGTGCTTAACCCCATCACTTCATACTTTTTAATACGGACTCTATACCTCCAGATACTTGACCCTTACGTTCCTTCTTCTGGACATCATTTATAGACCTATATACATCCATGATCCCGCTTTTTTCCATATACGACTCATTCCATGTATTGATCTTATCTATTAACTTAGATATAAAATCAAAAGCCTTAGCCATATCCTCCGGTTTCTCCTTATCCCAAGGATGCTTATCAATATAACCCTTAGCGTCATTTATAGCCTTAGCTATGACTTCAAGATTATCATTGACCCGATCGACATCCTTACTCGTCGGCTTTCGTCTTCCCTGTGGCATTGGCTTTCATATCCTTAAACTCGTTATACTGTTTCATAAGAAGCTCATAAGATTGAACAACCCCTATCTTACTTACTTCCGTCACGCTCATGTCATGGAACATATCCTCAAGCTCCTTGTCAGCATATCTAAGACGTTCCTTGTCATCATAAAACACGAATCCAGATGTCCTGTCTTCTATAATACCCTTGGCGGTGGACGCATATGTCGTATCTAAATCCAGATCCATACCGAAGCTGGTAGCCAACTGGATTATGAACATCAACCTAGAATTGACTTTTACAGCCTCTATATTCAACATCTGTATCTTATGAGTCATCTCATGAAGAGCGACAAAATCATCCTCCTTTATCAACGAGGATGATTTAAGGGCTATCTTCTTGGTTCTATCCTCAATATCGCTATACAGACGCTTGCTCTCACGTTTTATAGCCATCCAATGTCTTATATGAGTATCTGCTTCTTCTTTAAGATAATCCCTGATCTCTTTCTTAATATCCTTATCCTCTTCCATTACGCGTTGTAATCGTTATTGTTTAACTCAATTTCATCACTAATACTTTGGTCTATAGACCTCAATAGATCTCTGGTACTAACATCCCGCAAGAAGCGTACATTACCACCATTAGCCTTAGCAACTCTCCTTAAAGCGGAGTAAAGTATATCACCCAGCGAATATTCGGGTAACTCACGGCAACCGACTTCCATGACAATAAGGGCATGGATACGATCATCTATCTTACTTCTTACGGGACTTCTCATGGTATTTACTTATAAGCTTCCCCTATAATACGTAGCGGGAAATGTTTGAAATTACGTTCAGGATCATCCTTCGTATAACCCATAAGAGATAGATGTTTCTCAAAATGGCCTTCCGTATATTTTGAGGTATCTAATGTCATCCTAAATATAGTTCTATTCTCATTGTCAGGATGTTTGTTATATGATACATCTCCCATACATCCACATCCAAGATGATGCTCCTTGACATGGAAACCATCTTTATGGGTGATAAATAACACGATTTCTATCTTATCACCTATTTTCTGATCAAAAATATTTAAATAAAACTCGCTCTCGTCATCCGTAAGTCCTATATCAAAGGCATCGTTAGGGCACTCGATATTAAAATCGTTATGATCGGCTGTTATCACCTCCATAGCATTCCATTTAGCTTTCTCTCCTTCCACGAACTTCAACGGGCATACCTCGGTCTTCATCCAAGCTTTCTCCTTGATAAAACAACCACACAACGAACATGCCTGTCTTCCCATCAATCTTTGCAGCAATACCTTAGCTGGTAACTTAAAGAAAGCTATATTAGAAGAGTTCTTAGGACATTTCTTGCATAAATCAAGACGATTCTTGTACCACTCCGGATAATCCTTCTCATCCTTAGGAATCCTGCCCAATAAACTGTCTTCCCAAGCTTGGGCTATTACTTGGGCTTTACCAATTGTTTGCACGATAATTATTTTTTAAACTGTTTTTGTTGAAAATCCTGTAATTGTTCCCATGTCATTCCATACCGACATTGATACATGGCCTCATGGTTATCACGTATAAGAGGATCTCCGTTCTTCAACCCCTCCATATCCTCTATCGCCTTAATCTTCTTATCCAGACAATCAAGTTCAATAGGCATCCTTTCATCCGGATAACGATTACCTTCCTTGACAAATATCCGGCGTATCTTATCACGCCTTACCCGCATCTCTCGGAGATTGCATATAACGTATCCGATAAACGGGATTCTGATAGATATATTGTCAGTATACCTAGCTAGGTGATGGATGTAAGATACGGATGCTTTCATGCACCACTCTACCTGTTGTTTGGTAAACTTCCCATCAGATCTTCTTACCACCTCATCCACGATATCCCTATCGAATGAAATAAGATTCCTACCCATCAATATCCAATTTGTTTCTCTTGAACACAAACCCCATTACACGGGTATCATCACCCTCACCGTCAAGAATAAAATAGTTACGTAAGCTTCTCATCTCAATAGACAGCTCACGGGTACGGAAGTTCCCGTTCTTCTTGTCCACCAGAAAACCCCCACGTTTAAGCTCGTTGTTCAAGACAGCGACGTAAGATTCCTTCTGTCCATGACAATCCATGTACTTAGCCCTGGTATCATCAGAGTATCCGTAGTTGATGTAGAAAGAAAGTAAGTTTATCGTCCTTTCAGTAATCAAGCTCCTACCCCTAGAATCCAGATAGCCGTTGTATATCCTTAAGAACTGCTGGATCATATCCAGTCTAGTATCATAAGGTAATGCGAATACGAAAGCTTTCCTTTGTTCAGCCATATGAAATTAGTTTTCAGCAAAACTAGTTAAAAAAAATATCGTTGTCAAGAAATTTTGCCATAATCAACATGATATATGCTGACTAGCATGTATTTACGAGAATCCAAAAGGAAAAGCTGGTGGGGTAGGGCGAACGAAGCCATGTATGTCTACGGCTGGCTACGATGGCGAGGACAGTGAAGTTCACGTACGCTACGCGCGTGGACGGCAGGGGACAGCCTTATCCTGCCTCACGGGATGCGACCGCTCCCTTTTTCTTTTTGGCTTCTTATCTCCCATGACATAGCCCAAGGCATCCAAAGGGGAAAGGTTGGTGGGGGACGTGCAGGGACAGCTAAGGTAAGGCTACCGCCGTCATGCCGGACAATGCCGCCAGAGGTTCGCTATTGACATGGACGGCGGTAGAGTTATGTTAGCCTGCCGGAGCGTGAGCGACCGCATATGACCTTACTTTTTTCCCTTTGGATTCCTTCCTCCCCAAGCTATGGGATATAAAGCCAAGGGGAAATGGGAGGCCTTGGGGCATGGGGCCTGCCGTAGAAGATACGGACGGCCGGAGCGTGAGCGACCGCACATGACCTCACTTTTTCTTCTTTGGCTTATGCTCCACCCGATCCCCCTACCGGGGTTCCGGCTTCCGGTATAAGATACGGCTTCTACCAGGTTTAGCCTGCGGTATCCCGCCTGACGGAACCATACCTTGGCTGTAAAAAGCAATGTTTTATTAAATAGAGACTTTAAGTGGAGTACACAGGAACTCGACGTAAGGAGAGGTTCTGTGTACGGATAGAGATATTAGTAAGTAGTATATGTTTATAGAGTTAATTATATTTAATAAATATACCTATTAACGCGCGCGTAACAAGTGTGGTGTCAAAAATGATCTTCCACAAACACAGGGATTTACCCCCCCCTATTTTATTACGACAATTTCGTATAAACAACAAATGGGCGACCTTCCCAGGCTACCCATCCATCCGAATAACTTGTTTCGTATTGATGAAACTTGTATATTCGCAGCAAATAAAATATCCTATGGGAACAAAGATAGTACTTTTACATAAAATGAAATCAAATTTCGATAAGATTCTTACCGAAAGATATACTCCACGTAATATTCAGGCCAAAAAAGATGAGCTAGGATGCGTAAAACTTCCAGCTGGATCACTTATATGCCCAGTCGATTTCAAGCCTGTTACCAATAAGGAAGGCAAAAAAGTGACAGCTATAAAATATTCATTGAAACATGAGGAGTATCATGGATCAGGTATTCAGATCAGTGATGAATGTAAGATGGCAATGATATATCTTATTATCATAAACGTATTCAAACATGTGTTTCTAAGAAATAGGATGAATGGCGGGAATAGAGATCAGATAGAGATCAATACCAAAGATTTTATTGATATCCTATCAGATGGATGCGCTTATTTCTGCTACCGCCATGTATTAAGGGATTCTCATGAGGATATGAACTATCAGCTTATAAGCTTAAAAGCTTGGGCTGAAGGAGAGATTATGATAGCTTTATCGGATATCATAAAATACAAGCATAAGGCTAGTAAGACCCCAAGAATAAAGGATATGTTTGTAAAGAAAGGAGAATCTGTATATACCTGTCTTGATAAAAGTCTTGATTCTAATACCAGAAGAAGGATGGCTAACAAAAGTCGTAAATTAAATAGAGTTAAGATGTTATCAAAAATAATATTCTCAGCTAGAAACAGAAATATAAATAAGATATATAAGGTAACTAAAAAAAGAACTGTCAAATTCAATGTGTCATATCTTATGAATAGATTGAATATAAAGCTATCAAAAGAAGGTATGATGCTAATATCCCAAAGAACGGTATACCGGATGATAAAAGACGTTCTTAGCATGTGTTGTAAGACTATATCTGATTTATATGATGAAGTAAAGAAAAACAATGGAATAGTCAATACCAAAGACAGGAAGAATGTAAATATCGGGCATCTAAGACTATCATACCGAGGAACGATAATGCATATAATCATCGCAGAAGATTATATAAGAGACGTTTTCTTAGGGGTAAAAGGAGCTGAGATGAGTAAGGCTGGATGATTTGAGTATCAGATACAAAATTTAATATTTACATATTATTCACATTTATTTTTAATAGTTAATTATAACTATTCGTATCTTTGTACCATAAACTTAAAAAGACATGGTAAAAGAGGATTTTAGAAATGAAAACGACCTCCTTCGTCATATTATGACGGTGGATAAAAACATAGAGCAGGGTCGTGCCTTGAAGAAGATTTTCACCACTAGGGAGAATCTGTTTATTACCGGTAGAGCCGGTAGTGGTAAAAGTACGTTCATGAGACGTATCGTAAAGTTCTTGGGTAAGTGCGTTATCGTAGCCCCGACTGGAGTAGCGGCGTTGAATGCCGGTGGACAGACCATCCATTCGTTCTTCTCTATAAAGAACGATCCTTATATTCCTTCTATCGAGAGAGGTATGTTATCGAATAAGGTGGATGTAAGTCCGTTTATGAAGAAGAAGATCAAGAATCTTGATACTATCGTCATTGACGAGATAAGTATGGTAAGACCTGATTTGCTTGATGAGGTAGCTGACATACTTAGACAATGCAGGCGTAGCAAGGAGCCTTTCGGTGGAGTTAGGTTGATTATGTTTGGAGATCTATCACAACTACCGCCTGTGGTGACGGCGGATGATTTTATCGACAAATATTATGAGAGCCGGTTCTTTTTCTCATCAAAGGCATTAAGAGCGTCAGGATTCTCAGTCATTACCTTCGAGAACGTATTCCGTCAAAAAGATCCTCAGCTTCTTTCCGTACTTGAGGATATAAGATGTGGGGTTATTACCGACGAGTCAAGACAGATATTGGATAGCAGGGTCAAGTATCCGGATAATATGGATAATACTATAATTATATGCTCAACTAACAAAGAAGCTTATGAGATAAATAAGACTAATCTTGATAAGATCAATAATAAGGTATTTAAGTTCGATGCCACTGTATTCGGGGAGAAGCCTGTAGCGCCTTGCGAGGATGAGCTTATAGTAAAGGTAGGGGCTAAGGTCATAATAACCAGAAACGGCAACGGGTATGTCAATGGCTCGATGGGTATCATAACCAGCATAGATACTGTTGATGAGACGATATATGTTCATCTAGATAACGATACTGAGGTGGAGATAACCAAAGAGAAGTGGGAGAAGATGAAGTACAAGCAGGTAGATGATTCCCTTGAAGGCATTTCTTGCGGCTATATAATACAATATCCATTGAGGTTAGGATACGCCATAACTGCCCACAAATCCCAGGGAATGACTTTAGATAATATATTCGTAGACATCAGCAGAGCCTTCGAGATAGGACAGATATATACCGCTCTTTCAAGATGTAGGTCTATAGACGGTCTTTATCTAAAATCAGTTCCTAAGGAAGATATGGTACTGCTAAGCGATAAGATATCTGACTTTATGGATAAGGTAGATGAGAATGAGGGTGTTTTGAATCCGGAAAAGATATCTGATATCGGGAAGGATATGATCAAGAAACAACAGGATTTGTTTAATTTCGAGGAATACGGATTATAATGGCTAAGAAAGAACTTTTTTCAGACGTAGATGAGTTAGTATCATCTTTAAATAAAGAGCTTGGAGAAGGCTCGATAATGAACTTCGGCGATGATAAGCCTATAATATCCATACCAAGGGAAAGCACTGGTTCGCTAGTTGTGGACAAGGCCCTCGGCGGCGGATGGGCGGTAGGCCGGATCCATGAGCTGGTCGGCATGGAATCTTGTGGCAAGACCATGATGTGTACATTAAGTATGATCGAGTTCCAGAAAAAGCACCCCGATAAGCTGGTAGCTATAATAGACGTGGAGAACGCTTTTGATATCGAATACGCTAAGAAGATGGGATTGGACGTGAACCGGTTCCTTATTTCCCAGCCAAGCTACGGGGAGTTGGCTATCGATATTACGGCCAAGCTGGTGGAGTCCGGCAGGGTAGGCTTTATTGTCGTGGATTCTGTGGCGAATCTAGTCCCTAAGAAGGAGATTGAGGGTGATATGGAAGACAGCAACATGGGATTACAAGCCCGGTTGATGTCAAAAGCTATGAGAGTTCTTACCGGGATCGCAAACAAAAGCGATTGTGTTCTGGTATTCATCAACCAGTATCGTGAGAAGATTGGTGTAATATACGGTGATCCTAAGGTAACAACCGGCGGTAATGCCCTTAAATTCTACGCCTCTATCCGTATGGAGATGTCAAGGAAGAAGGTCATTGTAGGAGAAGACGGGTCTTCTATCGGCCATGAGGTTAGGATAAAGGTATTGAAGAACAAGACAGCTATACCTTTCCAGATAGCAGAGACGGCTTTGTATTATGGCGTAGGATTTGACAAGGAGCTTGAACTTTTGAAGTTATGTGAGGAAACCGGTATCTTTACCCGTAAAGGATCATGGTACTGGTACGGAGAGGTCCGAGTAGGCAATGGAGTGGATAATACGTTAAGTATTATGAGAGACAATCAAGAATTGTGTCAAGAATTAAGAACTAAACTAAATATTTGAGGTTATGGCTATCGGAGCAAAATTTGTAGACGTAATACCTTCTAGTGTTGAGAACGCTATAGAGGTAAAAAAAGAGGATGTAAAGACCTATCTATTCGTAGGTATTCCTATGAGCGAGTTTATCGGCAAGAAACATGAGTTTGAGGGATATATATTCATGTGCTTACAAGGTGTAACCGGTGGGGTTGAGCTTGGCGGTGATATAGCCGTAGCCGTATTGAGACCGGTTCGCCCCGCCGTAGGGGAGGCTTCTTACCATTTGGTGGATATCAAGAAGTGTAAGTATAATAGAACTGACGTAGTTTTATTATTTAGAGAGGGAGATTTTAAGGTTGTTAAACGTGATGATTGTAATCTTATCTGATCATGGGTACGTATATCTCTATAAAATCAACAGTAAACGCATTCAGGTACGGTATTGATCCTGTACCTGAATGGTTCGATAAGATATCTAACAAGACTGATGAGGTTGATGTTATGGTTGACGGTAATAAGGTAAAGGCTTTGGATATAAGGCTAGAAAATGGCGTTTTGCGGGCTTTTTACGGTTATTACATAGGTCTGTATCCAGATAACTCTATACAGGTGTTTAGACCGGAGGATTTTCACTCATTATATACCTTGAAAATATGAATATAGCGATAGGAATAGATCCGGGTATAGATACCGGAGGATTGGCGATGATCCAGGAGAACGGAGAGATTAAGGTAATCATGACACCAAGGATATCAGCTAAAGGGGATATAGATCTTAGGGCTATATCTAGCTTCTTCCTTGACGCGGCGGATAAAATCCAAGAAGAAGGTGGGGGGACGCTGGCGATCGCCGTCGAGGACGTCCACAGCATCCACAACAGCTCAGCCGCCAGTAACTTCACCTTCGGCGGACGGCGCCGGGAACCAAACGCGCTATTCGCTATGATGGTGGAGATGATGGAACGATACCACTCGCATCCGGACGTCAGGTTCATGTTCGAGGAAGTACAGCCAAAGACCTGGCAGAAGGAGATCCATACGACTGCCGATCGGGTGTATTCGGCGGCGAAGCTGGACACGAAGGCTACCTCTATCCGATGCGCTATCCGCCTTTTCCCTTTAGTGTCTTTCGTAAAACCATGGTCAGGTAAAGGAGTTCAACCTACCAAGATACAAGATGGGATGTGTGACGCTACGCTTATAGCCGAATATATTAGACGTAAGTTTAAGTTATTTTAATACTATTAAGCGTTTATTGTATTTGAGTTAATATAATTATGATTACATTTGCGATGTAATAAAAAAGTAGTTCGTTATGCTTATAAGATGCTTGTCGAAATCATTAAATGAGAAGTTGAGTAAATTGGAGCTGGTTGTTAAAAACACCGGATCTAATTCACTTTATAAGAATATTAAGATAGATGTTATCAATAATCTGGCTTATATCACTTCCGTAAACGCCAAGGTATGTGTTATAGAGAGGCTGGAAGTGGAGTCTGATTCGAACTTCTCTTTCTTGGTCGAGGCAAGCTCTTTCATAAGGTTTGTAAAAAAACAGAAGAATGGTGAGATTAAGATCGTTCTTTCCGATAAGAAGGATAGTATTACCATATACTACGCTTCTGGTGAGTATAGTTGTCCGGCGTTTGACGTAAATACCTTTCCTATGGTATATAATATTCCTGAAGGAGGTATTAATGTTAAGATGAATGATTATGTATCGGTTCTTAACAAGGCCAGTAATTATACGGAGATCAACGAGCTTTATCCTTGCATAGAGAATGTGGTCATTGATATTGATGAGATTAATATTAATATAGTAAGTACTGACAGGAATACTATTTACAGGTATTTTATTCCTAATCAGGATAAGGTAGAGAAGGTATTTATCCCGGTATCAAACGCCTCCTCTTTATTACTTGATAAGCATATAAATAAGTCATTAGATACGTTGTCTATCAAAGTAGATGATACTAGGACTTACTTCTCTACCCCTGATATGGATATGTATGAGATTCACTTTGACGGTAATTATCCTAACTGGAGGTTCGTGGACGAGCATTTTGTCAAAACAAGTACCTATGTCTTTGATAAGGATCTACTCGTCCAGGCCCTCCAGAATAATATCAAGGTAAATGAGTTCGATCATTGTAGATTGATATTTACGGAAAAAGGATGCGGTATTATGTCAGAGAACCCTATGTCGGGGAGATCTTGTAAGGAACGGCTTACGGCTTTATCGCATAACGGTAATGATATTATATGCGATGTACTATGTGGTAGGTATCTTGGTATCGTGAAAAGCATATCATGTAATAGGATCGTTATCGAGCATGACCATAAATCTCATTTCAACAAGATTTATGGGGAGGATAATAAGAACGAGTATTTCTTGTCATCATCAATTATTGTTTAATTTTTAAATGTATATAATATGGGAGTTCGTGAAAATTCATTATCGTTTAATACACAATACTTTAATATAAGTGGAGGTGGTGTATTGTATCAATCCTCAAGAGATCCTAAGGAAGGTTTCGAGGAGCATATAAATGATAAGACAGGAGCCGTATCATACTGGAGGGTTTTCTGGAATGGTATAGAAGGATATCTTTCTGATATTTTTGTATTAGAGCAGGAGATGAATGGCGCTAAGACAAATTTCTTATTTATAAAGATAAGCGATGAGGAAGGTAATTATGTTATAAAAGTTCCATTGATGACCTCAAAAGGTGGAATTAATAGCTATGCTAAGTCTCTTGTAAGATACTTACCTAATATCGATCTGAAACGGAAAATTGTTATCAATCCAGCGCATACTAAAAAGGGAGAGCAATACGCTCCTGGTAATTTCTTTATCTCATACGCTAGGGAAACTCCAGACGGGAATGATGAGCTTATCCAGCAATATTATAAGAATGGACAGAATGGATGGCCTGACAGAGTTGAGAGTACTGATATAATGGGGAATAAGAAGTTTGATTATACAGCTCAAGACGCTTTTGCCTATCAGGTACTTAATAAGTACATTCAAAGCATTAAGACAGATGGTGTGAAACCCGCTCAGTCGGCAAGCCAAAACAACGCTGGTGAGGCTACAACGCAAACGCCCCCACCGTCATATCAGCCGCAAGCCCAGCCGCAGACGCCTCCTCCATCATACCAGCAGGCTCCGCCTCAGACAGCCCAAGCACCTTCGTTTGGAGATCAGCAGCCTCCTCAATATCCTCCTTTTGGAGATGACATTGATCTTCCTTTCTGATTAACTAATTGAAAATGAATAATTTAATGGAAAGTAATTTTAATATATCTACTAAAGTGAACCGTGTCTCGATGCCTACCCAAAATAAGGTAGATACGGTTATGAAGAACTTAGGGCATCGACCTTGTGTAGCGTATTCCGAGGAAAAGAATATGTATTATAAGGATGGAGAATGGGTAGCGTCAGATCTTGACGCTACTATCTTACCTCTTAGGGAGATGTTCGAAAAGACATCTGATTTGAAGTTAGGATTGAAGATCGTTTATTTAATAATCAAATTATAATGGCCAGTATTGAGGATATTAAAAAACTTCTGGAAAGTAAGTCATTTACATCAGCCAGAGATCTTGACGAGTTTGAGGAAAAGCCGGATGATAAGCTTGATCAGGTTCACATGAATTGCGATCCAATGGTAGGGATAGTAGAGAAAGATGGTAAAATTTTTCTCAACTCTTTAAAATTCTCTAAGGCATGGAACTCGTTGGGTAAGGATATTCCTATCAAGCAGGGTAATGCCTTCCCGTTGGGTCAAGGTGATGTTCTTGATATAGACACGGGTGTATCGGCCTCGTTCCCGGATGATACTGTCGGGATGGTTATGATGCTGCCGTCGTTCACCAACTATACAGGCCTTACTTTGGTAGGATCACCATTCGTTTTCTCCAATAACGAGAATATTACGATCAGAGTCACTAATGTCCGTAAGGATATAGCTATAGTCGAGAAAGATAAGCATATAGCTGAGTTAATTATAGTCGGCAAGATAAAGGCCGATATTCGTAGAACTTATAAAAGTGTTGAGGATGTTCGGATTGAAGATAGTAAAGAGTAGTTATATAAATACTCTAAAACAGGATCTTGATGAAGCTATTAGCTATTCAAGTAGATTAAAAAGAAATTATGAGGATGCTCGTAGTAAGATAACGGAATTGGAGGAAAAAGAAAGATATCTTAATACGCTCGTGGATTCTCTTGATAAGGATATAGAATCCAAGGATTCTCATATCGTTAAGATGGGAAATGAGCTTAGTAAATCAAGAGATCTATATAATGAGTCGGTAAAAGAGAAAGAGGCTCTTAAACGGGCTTATATGGATATCGAGAAGAAACATAAACTATCATCCAAATTACTAAGCGAAGCCAGAAGAAGATACATTGAACTTGAGGATCAGATCAAGACCATGTCCGATCGTATCAAGTATCTGGAGAATCATGTCGATCCAGAGGTTTTAGATAACGATGTTTCTGATGAGGTTGTTGTTGATGAGGATAAGATGGATCCTAATTCTGGTCATATTGATATACCTGAAAATAGTATCTCTGAGGTTACTAGCGTCGATGCTGGCAATGACGTAAATGTCGAGAATAAAACTGAAGAGAAGAAGAAATCTAAGAAACGTAAAAAGACTAAGAAAAATGAATAAGATCTTGTTTTTCTTGTTAACGTTATTTACCTTAGCGGTTGTCGGATGCAGTACGTCAAGAACCTACTATACGGAGTACGATACTACTAATATATCTTATGTGGTGGACTCCATAGTATCTTCCGGAACCGTGATGGGCCAATGGAAGGAGTGGCGGTTTACGCTGGACGACGGCCGGGTCGATAACTTTGGCTTTACCTCCCTGTACGACGCCAAGGGAAAGGCTAGGGGTTCGATACAGGTAAGACAGAGATCCGATACGTTTAATATCAAGATAATCGATTATCATAAAAAGGATAAAAAATGAGTTACGGACTAGGTTACATACCATCACCAGCGGATGATAGGGACGCTATCATGAATATGCAACATGAAGCTGTTCCTGATGAGTATAAGATCAATAACGTTGATAGCGTAGCAGATCAAGGATCTTCCCCTATTTGCGCGGCAATAAGCTTGGCTGAGATACTTAATTGGAGAAAGAGCATAAGGGCTGTTAAAAGACCGGCTAAGATCTCTCCTTACGATATATATGATCTGAGAGAGGATAAGGATCAAGACGGGATGGTTCTTCGTGACGCTATCAAGTCTATCAAGAACGTAGGCGTAGATGGGGAGAAAATAAACAGTTACGCTAGGATCATAGATCCGGTATCAGCTAAGGTTGCGTTGATGCTGAATGGCCCTCTGGTTATAGGTCTGTATTGCTATAATTATGGTAATCGATTCTGGCAAGGCCAAGGACAGAACTTGGGAGGTCATGCCGTTATCCTCACCGGCTGGGACAAGGCCGGCTTCGTCCTACAGAACAGTTGGGGGACGGGATGGGGTAGGTCTGGTGTAGAGACATTCCCGTTCGAGGATTGGTGCTATATGCTAGAATGTTGGACAATAGTTTCATAAAGTTACTATATAAACTTCGAGAAATTCCGATCCACATCCTCTTGTGAAAGCCGATGTGGTGCATTTAGGACCCGTAGCTCAATTGGTAAGAGCAATTGGCTCATAACCAGTAGGTTGTCGGTTCAAGTCCGGCCGGGTCCACAGTTGGATTAATAGAGTTTGTCATTAGGTTTAGAGTTTAGATTTATGTAGTGTCCTTGTCCGAGAGGATCAGGACGCTTAAAGGGGAGTTAATTTAACGGATAGAATTTACGATTCCTAATCGTAGCGTGGATAAGGGTTCGATTCCCCCACTCCCTACATGGTGTTTTCTTAAACATATTCCCGTAGGTCGGTAATTAACGATAACCGGTAGACAGCCTACGGGAATTAATAAAATCTTACGTGCTTAAGATCGCTTTCAGTTCTATTTTTCGTGTGTAATATATAGGAGGGTAGCACGACCCTCCTTTTTATAATAACTATTTGATATGGACATTAATCAAATAAAAACGTATCTACCATCAGGATGGGATGTGGTTGATCTAATAGATCACGGCATAATTGATCTTGATATTATGAACGGTAAGATGATTGGTGAGTATGTGGCTGTGTTGATGATAAAGTCTTATGATAGGATTACTGAATCACATAACTTAACCAGTTTCTCGTTCCATGATAAGGATATGGGCGGATTACGGAGATTGGTATCGAACGCTATAATGGCGGTTGGGTTAAGGAATAATACTCTGAAGGGAGATGGGAATACGGCAATCAAATAAAGGTGCTGAATACACTGAAAGAGGGATATTGGATATCCTTAACAGAAAGTTCTTGGTATCTCCTAGATGGATTATAAACAACTTGTATGTCTATAACTGGGAGTCCGATTATCTGGCTATAACCAGATCCATGTACGCTTATGAGGTTGAGGTGAAGATCTCGTTGGCTGACTATAACAAGGATTTCGAGAAACAGGAAAAGCACCAAGTAATGCAAGGCTGGTTCGAGGCTCGAAGGCAAGCCTTGTACGAGGCCGGAGGCTGGACTAGGTACGGCCGGCCCAACTACTTCTACTACTGCGTGCCGGATGGGTTGGTTGATCCAAAGGACGTACCTCCTTACGCCGGACTGGTTTATGTCCGTGGTAGGAATATTAATAAGATCAAGGAAGCTCCTATCCTACATCGTGACAAGTTTGATCCGGAAGCTTATAAGATGGCAGACAAATTCTACTACAATTGGTGGAATGAGAGACGTAAGGCCAGACAGATAGAGGGGAAGGATATGAAAGACGAGTTCAGGAAAAGCATGAAAAAGGTGAAGGAGAAGATAACCGTCGATGCCAAGATCAAGGCGATGGAGGCGTTCTGGAGCGTCTGCGATTATGCCTACTGGCCGTACGGGGGAAGAGGGGTGCCCGGAATGAGACCCAACTGTTCCGCTTGTGGTGAGGAATGTAAATTACAATGCCCGAAGGGGAAAGAGTTTAAAAACAAGATAAAATGAGTAAGATTAAAGATTTATTGGCAAGAGCCATTTCATTGGCATCAGAGCAACCTATGAGCTACAAAGAGGTAATTGAGTTACTTGATGGTATAGATACGTGTAAGGTCAAGATCTGGCTGGAAGAGGGGGCTAAACTGCCTGAATATGCCCATAAACAGGATGCTTGTATGGATTTGTTCGTTAAGGATATAGAACTTGATAATGGAAGAATCATATATCATACTGGTGTACATGTAGCGCTACCTGAAGATTATGAGATGGAAATCCGTCCACGTAGTGGTTTTACTAATAGCGAGCTAATTATGCAAAACGCCCCTGCTACCATTGATGAAGGATATAGTGGGGAAATTATGATAGTTCACAGAAAAATGGATAGGAATAGTCCTTATTATTGTAATGTAGGTGGTAAGGTAGCACAACTTCTTATTCGTAGACGGGAACGTATCATATGGGAAGAAGTAGAGTCATTAGAGGATCTTGGAAAATCTGATAGAGGGGATAATGGGTTTGGTAGTACAGATAAGATAAATAAGGATGGCTCCATGACCGGTGAATATCGGTTAGGAAACCACCGCGGTAATGAATGATATGGAAAACAAAAATGCATCAACCACTACTAATGATGGGTTGAAAGAAATCGATAAACAAATAAATCCTGTTATGTATGGATGGAGATGCCCTGTATGCGGGAGGGTGTATTCACCTTTTACATCTATGTGCGCTTATTGCGGAAACAATAATAACGTTAATCGTATTACATGTAAATCGATATGAGCGGGAGAATTAAGATAAAGCCTAAAAATAAGGATAAGAAAACTAAGATCGATGTATTTAAGGTGATAGAAGGCAGGTTTAAGAATATGAACGAGCTTCGAGACCTGATTGACATGGATCCAAGGAAAGGACTGGTCAGGATCCGGGACGGGGCCGGCTTTAGGGAGGTGGAGCGGGGAGGATGCCTGCATCGGAACTACCTTAACCTGTTGGAGGAAGAACTGGGCGCTAAACTATCAATAGATATGATAGATAAGTACGTTAAAAGAAAATAGCACATTACCTGCCCTAGGAATTTCTTAGGGCAGATCCGTTTTATATACCGAAGTGTCTACCACGATCTGGTTATCCATATCCCCAATCAACTCAATGATCTCATCCCTTATATCGTAAGAAAGAAAGATCGGGATTATGGTTAACATAAAAGATAGTATTATCCCGAATCCTATTATGACAATGATATCATTATACCCTATATCTAATATCGGCATGACAAACATCAACCCTGACGTGAATATCATTACAAACAACGTGGATATCTCATTTATCATGTCCCGCTCCATCGTATCCTTAATCATATCTCCTCAACTTTAGTGTGGTTTATTATCCTACTGATATGACGGATACTTAATCCCGTCCTGTCCTTTATCCTACCATACACGTAGTTCCTTGATACGACAGTAGCTAAGTCACCTAACTCATTAAGTATCTCATTATACATCTTATGGATCTCGTTGTTGCGGATAACCGTACTATCCCTTACATATATCTTCTCAACATCATCGTCGCAGAAGAAGATCTTAAGATTATGAAGTATGTCTCTAAACATGATTTTAGTTTTGTTCCAAAGATATGAATTTTTGATATCCAGTCAAAGACAATACCTGAGAAGCCAAAAAGAACGGGGGCGGTGGTAGGGCGGGGAAGGCCCGGAAGGACGAAGGCCAGCCCATCCCCTTGGATCCTGTAACATGACGTGAGAGGGGATAACTATCCCGTATGATCATATTATGGTTACATTTACTCGATATGATCTGTATTTGCTTCTCCCAGTAACCTCAAATTTGCATTTCTCACAAAGATCTGTCCTTATACAATTACCGTTTATCACATAACCGCTATCACCCCAATCTATATAATTATTTTTTATACTATCTAAAGATACCCTAGGATCGTAAGTGAAGTTAATAATTTCATTAGGTTCGGTTATCCTAGTTATAGGAGTAAAATTAGTTATCCTATTACCGTATATAACATTGCTAGCTAAAATACATTGATTACCAGAATTATATTCGTACGTAAAAGACCCTTCTATAACACCATCGGTTACGCCAAGAAGAACATTGTACTCATTTTGCGGATTCCTGTAAACTATCTGTCCACTTATGCTTATGATATTTATCTTCTTATCGCGATATATATCAAGATAAGCTCTATTGAAACCATATTGATATATATTGTTGTCTATATATATGTCTACAGGATTAGGGCACATGTTCTTGTTTATATTAATACGGTAGTGGATCTTACCTGGAGAAGAAGTCCTGCGCCTAAACATACCCCCTCCTTATCTGAGGGTTAAAATACCCCCCCCCATGTATTTAACTTCTTTATTCATAATATGTTATATTTTAATTATGTCGCAAATATAATAAAATTTGGGATATGTTGGGATGACGGACATGTAGGGATATGTGGGATATGCGGGATGCGCATCACATGTAGAGGTATGCGGGATTGCGGGGATATGAGGGATATACGGGACGGACCACCTCCCCGAAATCGACCCGGCCGGGCTGCCGTTTTTGGACCCGCCCCCCCCTAGCCCGATAAGTCATAAAACGGGAACGGCAAACGACCAGCTCACCGAAAAAGGAATGCTTATTTTGAGCTTAATTTGTTGATTATCAATGATATAAACCAATATTTTAATATACATTTACATTTGATTAGTTTTATTATATATAATCGTTGAATTTTTATTGCATAATATTTGTTTGAGAATAAAATACTCCGTATATTTGCCCTTGTAAGATAACAATATTAACAAACGAGGCGTGCTAGATGCCTATGCAAGTCCCTAGGGCAAGGGCAATTTAATATGAAAGCAAAAGATTTAAATCGAGTACAAAGCGTGGTTAAAAAATCGGAATCTGAGACCTTGACGGGTGCAATAAAATCTTGGTGCAGATTGTTTAATAGTAAACAACACATAAAGCTTTTGGATATTGTGCTCCTATTAAATACTCTGATGATAAAAGCGGTTATTTCATTATTTACAATAATGAAAGATATAAATCTACTCGAATGGCTACTAAAATAACTAATTTTTCGTTTTCATTGATAGCCAAGTGTATAACATATTATCTTACTCACGATAAAAATGTAAGATAATAGTAAGATGCCCTTGTATCTTTATATATAGGGGCATTATGGTGACAATATCTGTACGTTCACGCCGTGTCACCGAATTAGACTAAACGGATAAGATATTTAACATATTGATACATAGATATGCGAATCGGTAGGGTATCGAGAGTTCGTATAAATAGGTTGCCGACTAATAGTGTGATCAGGCATTCTCCTAGTTCAGGGGTGTTCCGTTATTCTTGGCTATGCATCAAGATTGGTTAGTACGTCCGGTTACCGGATAGGCCGTGTAAAACACGGGGTATATTGGTGTATATACGCATGTATATGGTGTATGTCTATGCGTTGTGAGAGTAACACGCATGGAGTGTATTACGGGGTTATTTCCGTGCTAATGTATCAATACGACGTATGTTAGGGTGGCTTAAATACCTAATATGCGTACGGATAGCAAATAACAACCCTTACAAGGGTATTTCGTGCGGTTAAATTGACGGACAAAATACGCCTTGTCGGTACGTATCACGGGCAACGTATGTACGTATTTGGTCTCGTTCGTTCGGGGCAAAGGGACAAAAACCAAAGGGAATCGGGCGGGTGTGGTGTGCTCTGCTGTCCGTATCGATAACGGCGGCTTTGTGCCTTCATAGCCGTGCCGTATTCTTATTGGTGTAATTAAATGAATATATTATGTACAAAAAGAAATTTGATAATTTGAATAGGAAACTATCTTTTCAAAAAGAAAAGGCTTTAGAAGCTATAAGAAAGTCTCAAATTGAGTTTTATATTGAGCTTACCAAAGAACTATACAAGTCTAATAAATTAGACTGTAGTAGAGATTCTGATAAATGTAGACGCAAACGTGTTAGCTACATGGCAAACAAATTGCGACAATAGATCGTTTGTTTTTATTTGATTTTAAAGTTTGTGCCCTTCCGTATTGTAGTGATATAAGACGGAAGGGCTTTTTTTGTGCCTAATTTTACAAAATGATAGCATAACCATATGTTTTGCTTACACATAAAAGTGTTGAGGCGGTAATTTTTAAGCCTTAATTATAAATGTGTAAGTAAAATACTTTATTATGTATCATTTTGTATATATCTATATCCATACGGACGGGTGGATTGTGCCCTTATGTATGGATTTGCGCTTGAATCGATCCTAAAAGGTATATAATAGGCGGTACTTATTGTATATTTTTTATCTATATCTAGGCTTATCTTCCCTTAGAGGTAGCTCTAGGGTTTGATATATATTATTTTATTGACACTCAATTAATTGTATTATTTGCGTTCAATTTCAAAATCGTGGTTACTTATTGTATATTTTTTATGGGTATATTTATATATTTCGTACTTACTTTGTTTTGTGGGTACATGGCGTTTGAGTTGGGGCGGTATGTTATAGCTACGGGCGACGCCCTGCCTTTAATCATAGTTATTTTATTGGCTTTATTATCAATACATTGTATTAGGCAAGTATATAAGGCAATCAAGAACAAAGACCTCGATATCCTAGACTGAATCAGCGTTCCACGTGGAACAAAATAGCGGAAGGTTTAGGCTTTCGTGGGAATTTCGAGGGAGGTTTGGGATTTGCGTGATGGGACACTAACAAACAAGGAAAAACCTTTCCAAACAAGGAAAAACCTTTCCAAACAAGGAAAAACCTTTCCAAGCAAGGGGAAAATACCTTTCAAGCAAGGGAAAAGCACCAACAAGCAAGAAAAACACCTTTCGAGCATTCAACAAACAAGAAAAATACTTTTCAGGCAAGGAGCTGCCTTTCAAGCAAGGGGTATCTTCCAATCAAATGTAGAAGTTTACAAGTGGTAGGAGTTTCCCGTCAAGGCAAGGCGGTTGTGAGTGATGGTGGGTAGATATTGTTTATTGGTATGGGGTGATGCGGAGGAAGCCAAGGGGAAACGGGGGGGCGGTGATGGCGTGGGGCCGGCCCCGCTGGTCGTCCGTCTCTGTTCCCCTTTGGCGGTAGTATAATATAAAATATGATATTGATATGACGAGAGAAGAAGCAAGGAACGTATTTGGCGGTAGTATAGTAAATGAGTTGCTGTCGCTAGGGGCTGAGCCTACCAACGTGGTAAGGCAAGACGGGTTGATAGAATGGAAAAGTGATGGATGTATAGAGGTAGGAGGCGTACAGGTATGGGCTTACTATTACTTTGAGGATGGAGAGGATGTTGATAGATGTGATTGGGAGGATCATATGGAGATAGAGATAGAGGAATGTTGGATTTAAAACCGATTGATGGTAGTGGAATAACACCAAGGGGAACGGGCGGCTGTGTCACGGCGTGGCAGGCTACGGGTGTCTACCGCCGTTCTTTTTGGAGTGGTAATATAAAATACTAATAACATGGACGAGATTATAAAATTACAAGATGAGATACTGTCTTACCTTCATAATAATATTACAAAGGATGAGGCGTATTATATCCTTACGACTGATAAGGAAATGATAGAGATTCTTATAGCTGATAAGAAGGACGGAAGCAAACGTATCAAGATCCTTGATATGGAATATACTATCGAGAAGAATGATATGTTATTGTTGTTCGATACAGATGGGATAATAGACGAATGTCTTTTAACATCCAGCCACATAGGGATAAACATGTATTTCCGTCGGCAAGATATTCGGGATATACTATCCAAGAAATTGGAGGTCATGGAATACCGGTATATAAAGATCCAGGTCGATAATATACCGGTAGTAGAAAAACGTCGTGTTATTCTGGATCTAACCGGGCATAGGGTAGATCGTGATGACCGTGATAAGATAGATTTTATGTTTATTTATTATATGGCAAGATTATGCGAGTAAGAAGGACGGTAAAAGAGAAAGATATTATAAAGATATGGGTATTTGGATATGATAGAAAGCTTATTAAATCGGCAACGGATTCTGGGTTTAGAAGCATGTCGGCGGTATTGTCTTACGCCAATTGTATGGCAGGAGATAAGCCTGTAGATCATATTAGGGTCTCGAATGAGAATCGTGGCTGATGTGGATCGTATACTATATATGGTAGGGAGATAGATTAGTTTGATAGTGAACAACAAAGGAGGTTCGTATGAATAATGTTATAACAAACGCCAATGGCGTGAAGGTAAAAGTAAGGGTGTATGATATTGGCGATGGGCAGGTAGATAGATACACGATAATATGCGTAAGTGGTAAAGATAGTAATGGGTTGGTATATTATCCTATGTTCGCATGTAGCGAAAATCCATTTCATCCACAAGGAGTAGGAATGTATGTTGGTGATTATTATCCATATAGGAGACATTCATACAATTTTGGGAAAAGGGTTAAGGATCTAGCATCCTTGCCAAAAGAGGTGATTAAGTACATAAAAATAATAACAACATGAACGAAATAGTTTACAACAATTACGATTTAGTTGCTTTCGAGCAGAATGGAGAAGTGGTAGTAGCCGTAACATTTTACAGATATTACAAGAAGGAGGCTAAGGGCGAGGTAAATTACAGGTGGAAAACCAGATGTCCGGAATTGGTGGATAAGATCGTGAAACGCCGTACCAAGGTGTTTACCGGCCAGCTTATTCAGTTAGCGAAGGCGTATGGGGAGAAAAGGGTCATTAAATATCAAAAGAAGGAGGAAGAGGTATGTCAAGATACGATAGAGACGCGATAGAAATATATATACTGGATCATATAGATACAGATAATTATGGGAAGCAGTTTAGATATGATAGGGAGTATCTGGCTTTTATGCTTAACGTGTTTAAGGATGAGTATAAAGAACATATCAAAAGGGATGGGATTAAGAAAGCTTTCGAGGACTACATAATGAGCGTTCCGTCTATATTCAGGATTCATATAGCGGATTGCGATATCAGGTATTTATTACGTTCATGGGAAGTGGAGTTCGATGATGATGATGATGAGATATACATCTTGTACAAAAAGATCATAAGGGAGGTCTTTTTCAAGATGTGTAATGATATGAACATTAGATTTTAGTTTGTTAATATTGTGACCATGACCTTGGCGGGGTGGAAGGATATATCATAATCGTACGTGTGCGGATATGGTCCGGGGTCGGTTCCCGGCACCTTGGCATAACTTAAATGTAAGTAGTATGGAAGATAATATTTTAAAAAGAGCGGCAGCGGAATTAAAAGAAGCCGGTTGCAGGGTTTTCGCATGGCAAGATGATACTTATAATAGAGGTTGGAGTAAGGGTGATTATATAATGTTGTATTACGCCTTCCCTGATTCGCCTAATATCGGGTACCTGAGTCATGGGGAATATGGGATGAGCGTAGCATATAGCAGAGCCTATATACCGAGCTGTGGAAGTGGATCGGGGTGTTGTGTCAAGGAGGAAGCTACGTTTGACCTTGAGACGGCGTTAGACGTGCTGAACGGGCCGTTACCTAGGTGGTGTAGGTCTTATGGGGTTTATCCAAAGCAGTACGATAATATTGATAAATGGTATAATAGCGATAATCATAACAAAAAATTATTTAAGGAGATTTGATATGGAGGTAAAAGATTGGGAGAATCTGGTTTTGAATACAGAAGTAGGATCACATTGTTTTGTTACGCTGATTGATGATAAGGACATCAGTAGAGGTTATGCGCAAATCAGACGTGCGGAACATTTCGGGTATAACATCTGTTTTACAAGGTTATATGGGAATAAGTTCTACTTCGAGAAGATAGAGGAAGGACGTACACAACAATATATCAATAGGAGGAAATAAGATGGTGATAGAATTTGATTTTGAGATATACAAAAACGGAGATTACGATAAGGTATATCTCCGTAACGGGAAAGAGGCAAGAGTATTATGTGATAATGGGAAGGGTAATCGTCCTATAGTCGTGATGATTGAGAATAATAACGTGGATGATTATATTATTCTACGTTATAACGAAACTGGCAGGAGGAATATCAATAGTCAATCGAGTCTCGATCTTATGTTATCGGTAAAAGAACGGGAGCCAGAATTATGGGTTGTTGTCATATCTTACATGGATGATAAGGATAAGAGACGAAAGATGGTCTTGCCTAATTTTTTCTCAAAGAATATAAGGGGGAATATGTATCTTCAAGGAAGCTCTAAATCAAACGTATCATATTATGTTAATAGGTTAAAAGAAGATGAGTGCTTCGATGAGCTATGCGAGAAGATAAGGGTAGAAAGAGATCGTATTTATAACATGGAAATAATATCACTATCAGATGACGAGACGGCAGTTTAACCAGTTGATAAATGAACTGGACGGCAAAAGCCCGTTTATCGTATTACATAGGGATGCCGTTGCGCCTAAATACGTGGGCGTGGAGGTCTCGAAAGAAGGCGTGGTATACAACTACTCGATTATAAGCATAAATGACGAATATAAGCCTAAAAAGGCTCTTATTTCGAAGATATTGGGTATAGCTGATAATCTTAATGACGATAGCGGCTTGAAAAAGGGATGATTGAGTGTATTTATGACCATAATAATAAAAGTTGTGTACTGATACGAATGATATTGGCAGGAGGATAAATATGGTAGTATGGTAATAGACAGGCTTATGTCTTAATATCATAATATTCTGCTATTATATCCTCTTTTTGGGTAAGGAGTATAATAAATAATATAAATATCTTGGATATGGATGAAATTAATATAGGTGATAAAATTATGTTTCACATAACCGGTAACCATAATATAGGGTATGCCAAAGGAGAAAGATATATCGGAACAGTATTAAGTAGGGATCACCGATCACGCCTTCATGTGAGGGCGGAAGGCATGCCTAGAGCTTGTATTGATGAGCGGGATGTGGATAAGCTTATCGATGAGAGTATGGATTTTGATATGGATGAGGTAATACCTAATCCAGTGGCGAGGAAGTTGTATAAGCTAATGAGTAAATATATTTGCGCATTCGGATGGTTTCATGAGAGTATCAACGGCTATATCATATATGATTGTGTGATGATGAGCCGGGCTTTAAATCACAATGTTATGTATGTGTTGCATGATCATGGATTCGAGACACGGTATATTGATGGTTGTTCTTGGTGGATGACTAATGAGAGGCTGATGTCCGAGGTAACATATGCGGAGGGGGATATTCATATAGTTGTTCATGAGTGTATGGAGGATTATGTGGATAATGTGAGATTTGAAGAGGAGTTTTATAAAAACAAGGAAGTATGATAAGATGCTTACTCGTGACGGCGATGATAGTATTGACACCGCCAAAAGGGAACGGTGGTCTGCCCCACGCCCCAAGGCCTGCCGTGGTAGAGGCACGGGTATGGGATAAGCTGGCGGCCGCCCTGTCTTTCGTGGAGTCAAGGAATGACGATCGAGCGTATAACGCCACTTCCGGGGCTTTAGGGAGGTGGCAGATGAAAAGGATATACGTTGATGAGGTTAATAGGATATTACGCCTTAAACGGGAGAAAAGGAGATATAGATACAAAGATCGAACGAACCCTGTCAAGGCTAGGGAAATGTTCGAGATATATCAATCTCACCACAATCCTAAAAAGGATATAGATCGGGCTATAAAGTTGCATAGAGGATTGCATTCTCCTATGTATGTTAAGGAGGTTAAATGTAAATTAAGGGAATAATATGAATCGTGAGGTATTAATAAATATCATTAATAGAGGTGGAATAAGGTTTATCCCAGTAAGAAGATGTTTCTTATGCAATGAATATGTAGGATATAAATTCGTTAGGATGTGTGATGGAAGTATGATACCGGTATTTTCTAGTGGATGTAGATGTTGTGGCATAAATAATGGGACGCTATCAGAAAGGACTTGGGATGAAGTGCTTGATCTTGTCAAAACGGTACAAAATAAGCCTATGAATGAGAGAACGGAGGAAGATGAATTTATATTAAATAGTTTAATATAAGGAGGTATTGTATATGAAATGGGTGATAATAAAAGGCGTAAGGTATCCTATGTCCGTGGTATCGGCGTTCGCCGCATATTATGGGAACAATCCGTTTCTGAAGATACGGATAAGGAGCAAATATCACATAATTTCTTTTGATAATTTCGATTGTTTGAATATCCAGATAAGGTATTTGACTAACAACTATCCTGACTTCGTGCAGATAGGAAATTGGTATATATCCAAGAAACAGGTGATGTCGTGGGGGCCCAAGGGGCAGGCCGTGGACGGATCGGGCTGGGTTATATCCTTCACCCTGTCCTTTGGTTTGGAGAACAGTACTCAAATTAAGTTCGACAAGGAAGAGGAGTATCAAAGAGCTTTAGATAGTTTAAATGAGAAGTTCAATGTAATATTATGAGTTGTATCATGAAAACCATGATACTTAGAGGAGTATTGAGACTGATAGCGATCAAGGCAAATGATGTTGTTTAATTAAAAAAATAGATTGTTATGGAAATAAGAGAGCATTTATCGGTTTATCTAGAGAGTGGATATCTTTTTGACGATATGTCAGGAAAATTAAAGTGGTTTGAGATTGATAAGATCTTGATCAGTTTTACATATGGAGTAGTTAGATATGTAGGAACATGGGGAGGATGTAGGGCTGAGAAGACATTAGATGGAAAATTATTTTATTCGTCCGAAGAATGTTTTAAAAAGGGCAAGAGCATCCCCAAGACAAGACTATCAATATATGATGTTTTTGAGTCATTATATGGGTTCGTTCTAATAGGTGATGTGTGGAAATACAAAAACGGAAGAGCTGTCAAGTGTAAGTTGGAATGTTTTGATGTTGAAATAGATAATAAAGGAAAAATTTATTGTAAGGAAACATATTACAGAACATGTGAAGATGTGTATAAATTCAATGACTTAACTGTAGTTGACAAGAATGGAGACATGAGATTAGTGAAATCATCAAAAAGTAGATTAATGCTTAGTGATGATCAATTAGATGTCGTGGAGAGAATGAAAGGCATCATCGACGACATGGTTAGGTTAAAGATGATTATGTATATTGATCAAGACTATAATCTTTGTTTTCTGCCGGGAGATAAAATAGAAGATTTGACAATGGATGAGACAGATGGATTTGTGGATACCACCGGTATAGTGACATCTATAAAATCTAAGAATGTAGTGGAGTTTTATGTAGAAAACCCATTCGTAAAGATAAAGGATGAATGATATCTGAATCTGGATTGTGGTGGTTCGTGAGAATAGCCACAATCATATCTCTAAACGTGAACATAAGGAGGTACGTATGTCATTCGATTGACGTTAGGGATCTAGTTATATTAAAAGAGGAGGAATTATGAAAGAGATTGTATTAAAACTGTATGAGTTTGATGAGCTGTCAAAAGATTCACAAAAAAGGGTCGTGGAACGTGAGCGCTGGAATATAATGGATTGTTGCATGGAAGCTTATGGTGCTGATTATATAAGCACCATGAAGTCTTTTGGGGATCTGACAAATACTGAGGCTTATGACTGGGAAGTTGGATATACGAGGTATGATTTTAGATTCAAATTCAAGTACAATGATCCTATATGCTGTCATCCAACTGATTATGATAAGGATATATATCCTAATAACTTATGTGGCAAATTACTGTTCAGGTATATCAACAACAACATTATGCCACGTATTATCAAGGGCAGGTATTTCTCCACGCCAGGTAAATATGTGGATGGGAAATACGAGTACAAGCACAAATATAGTAGGGTGATGTTTGACTATGGGAATAATTACCCATTGACAGGGATGTGTTATGATTTATATCTCCTGAAACCTATAATTGATTATTACAATGCATGGTGTACTTATCCAGAAGATTTTTCTTTGGAGGATCTGATGAGACAATGTTATGATAACTTCTTCAAGTCATGGCATGAGGAGTACGAGTATTGGGTTGATAATGAAGATGCGATACATGAGGAGCTTCATCATAATCAGTACGAAAATCAACTTTATTATGAGAATGGGGATGTGTATGTTGGACAATTAAATGAAATAGCATGAAAACACAAGAAGAATATGCCCGTGAGATTGACGAGATTGTTCGCCGTGATGTAGAGAGTTGCCAGATTGACTGGTTTAAGATTGATAAGGAAATATTCATGCTTCCGGAAAACAAGAACAAGACATTTATTCTTGGAACACGAAAGACAGGATGTGATTTGTTGATACTGGGAGGCACTAATTGTGATGAAAGTTATTTGGATGGGGTTTTTGGGTGTCTTGGTAATGAGAAATTCTATGTTTGCCAGCCAATATCTCTTTATGAGACAACACGAAATATCCAGGAAAGACCTGCCTTGTACGCTTTTAAAATAGCGACCGAGTATTTCAGGGCGCATGGGATGGTTCCCGTATTTGAAAATTCACATTGCAAATTGATGAAGTTATGAATATAGAGATAATAAGATATAGGCTTCCAGTTTATTGGGCTTGCCCGTTAATCGATGATGATTACGCTGGATTAACGGATAAAGAATGTGAGGAAATCAAACACTTCTTGGAAGCAGCAGAAGGTTATCCGGTAGATGTAGATTGGGAAACACAAGGATTCTACAGTTATAATGACGCAGGAACACTCCCCGGAGAATGTGCGGATTTTATTTTTCACAAGTATAATGATTAAACTAAAATGATATGGAAACTGCAAACAAACTAATTTATAAGCAAACAAATTATTTTAAAGAAGACGGAGAGGAATATAGAATAATAGTCACTATATCTTTAGATGATGATTGTCATAACAATATATGTGACTGGGGCATAACGGCTGATATCAGACGAAAAAACAAATATGGACGATATGAGGAGTATATGGGAGGTTGCTGTCACGGTGAAATTGCGAAGTATGTTCCAGAATTGGCAAAATTCATACCATTACATTGCTGTAACCATTATGGTGCTCCTATGTATCCGGTGGAAAATGGTACGTATTACATAAAGAATAGCGATAAGTCTGTGGCTATAGAATATTTGCGTATATCAGACAAGGAATATTCCAAATTATCTGAAGCGGTGGACGATAAGATGTATTTTAAGTATCTGCTATTCAATCTGGGGATTGTGGATAGATGGAAACGTGAATCAGACGAACTGCTTGTTGAACTTGAAGACCTGTGTGGCAAGAAATGGGTAAATCCATATACACCGGAAACGGAAAGATTTACCTTGACACTAACGGACGAGGAATGCTCGCTTGTTGAAGAGCGTATTAAAGCCGGGTATTATTCCGCAGAAAATATAGAAAAACGTAGGGAAGAGGCTCATAAGACAAAGATGGCAGCAAAACGTGCTAAAATTTGTGAGCGATATGATAAGATAATCAGGGAAGCGGAAACAGACAAAAAGATAATGCTCTGTGTATTTGATTATGGATTGTCAACCGATAATGTAATATATTATAATCACACGAACACTTTGTCTTTCAACTGGGTGGATTATGAAAAGAAAATTACACAGGAAGAGTTTGATGATTTTGTGAATAACGTAGATCGCTCCCAGTTGCCGGAGGGAATCAAGTTTGAACTTAAATAAAACATTAGATATGGAAAACTTGAAATTTGAAACATTCTTTCGTATTGTAAGATGGGATTATAATCGTTGTTTTAAAGACGAATCACTGGATAAGGATTGGTAATTATATACAACTTTACACCTTCCTGTAAAAAGATAGGCAAATCTCATTTTATTGATCAACCCTATGACAAGACATTAAAAAGTATGTCATAGGGTTGTTTGCGTTTCTAAATATCTATATCTTTGCCCCACGTATTAGAATAAAGACGTAGAAGCGTTAAGATATTATCTCGTATTTGAAATCTGGACAATTTCAACCACTCGGGATGATAGACAAAGATGCCTCCTACGCCTATGTTGTTATATTTATACCTCTAGGGGCAAACTATATACAATCATAAGGCGTGGGGCTGTTGTTTGTTATCGAGTGGTGGGCAGTCCAGAGCCTCAAATACGGTAACATCCAATAGTCCCCACGCTTCTGTTATTTAGAAACCACCGAACGAAGGGGATAGGGAGGATAAAAGCAATAGATTTATGGTAACAAAAGTGAGATTTATGTATTTCTTATTGATGTACATAATGCTTGTCTTTTCATCATGCGGAGATGATGGAAATGAGGATTGGGAAAATGGAGATAAAAACACTTCGCAAACAGAGTTTAAACTCTCTCCACCGGATTGGTTGATGGGTACATGGAAAAATGGCGATGGACTAGGGATGTTAACATTTCAATGTACTAAAGACAATGTAATATATGGATTAGATGGCGCTTCTATGAATTTCGTTAAGCATGCCCAAGAAAGTGCCGCATTTTACAATCAATCCAATCCACCCTTAGGAGATGTAAAATTGTATGAGGAACTACGAGGTAATAATAATTACAAAGTCGTATTAAGCATAACCCAGATGGGGATTGAGAACAAGATTTTTGTGGAGATATCCAAAATATCATCTACAGAAATATATATTAACACAGAAGAATATAATTCACAAACTAAATTCACCAAGGTAAGATGAGAAAATACTATACAAGTATTGAGTTTTAATTATAAATACAAACTAATTTAAATATTAATGTTATGAAGAATAAATCTATCGCAATATTATTTTGTGTAATATCACTATCATATCTTTTTTTTACATCCTGTCATAACGATGATAACTCAGATGTTGATGATGTTATTAATAAAGAAAACTCTATGATTGTTGGAACATGGGCAGAAGGAGAATCTAGGGAACAATTCATATTTACATTCTTAGAAAATGGAACTGGATATCTAAAGGTCGTAGATAACAAAGATAACTCTTCGACTGTTGATGCGTTTTATTATAGTTTTGATCCTAAAACGATGACTATTAAATTTGATGATGATTTTACTGGTATAAACGAAACAGATGAATGTTTTGGGACAGTTACTTCCATATGGACTGTTGATATAAAGGCCGGACTGCAAATGAAGCTCATCAATAATTACACTTACAAATGGGGAATGCGGGACCCGGTTACAGGTAAATGTGAAAATGTGGAAATACGTGAAGATGAAGACACATGGAAATTATTAAAACAAGATGATATACAACCTTAATTAAAGGCGCTTTCATAGGCAAAATATTAAAAGCGGGATTAGATTTAGGCTAGTCCCGCTTTTATTTTATCATATTTATTAACTTTTAAAATTATAGACATGAATAAAAGAAAAGTCAAAAAGAAACTCCATTTAAATAACAAAGAATTTCAAGTCTTATTTCGTTCAGACAAGAAATATTTTAGATATGCGATAAATAATCTATGCTTTGCTTTTGGATGTTCTTCATTAGAATATTGGATATACTTTTTTAGAGGTAAAAGGATTGATGGAGAAATATATCATAAAAACATTTCGCGATTAAAACGAATTAGCTAGCAATATACGTACCCTTTCATCATAAACCAATACTGGAATATTTTTACCAGTTTCGGATAATGTATATTTAATATGTTTATTAATAGTTTCATTTATTAATCTTGCAATAAGATCTTGATGCTTTGTCAAAGATATGTCTGATCTATGTACCAAATAAGTTGAAACTGTTTTGTATATATTATTGTTTTCCAAATCGGTCTCTATTGTGATTTCAATAAATATGCCATATAATTCTTTTTTTACAGTATGAACTATTTGAATACAAGGATTGTAGTCTAGTTGATACGATTTTGGTCTGCAATTATTAAAGGATTTATATTCCTCATATTCTATTCCATAAAATTCCATAACATTAGATTTTAAAGTTTGTTTTCAAATATAGCGATCTTATTTCTAAACAATCCTAATTAAAACTAAAATAACTTTAACTAGATTATGTTAGACTATAGTTTGATTGCTGGTTTGGAACGAATTCATTATCTTTATAGAGTAAAAATCAGAGTGTTATGTTTGAAATGAATCATTTTAAATCTATTGATGAGTTAGTGAAGTTCTTCCCTACCGAGCAATCATGTATTGATTTTTTGGAGAGGCAGAGATGGGGTGTTCATGTCGTGTCTCCGTACGATCCAGACTCAAAGGTTTATAAATGCAAGGGAAACCGATACAAGTGCAAGAATACGGGGAAGTATTTCAACGTCCGGACAAACACGATCTTCGAGAACACGAAAGTGTCGTTGAGGAAATGGATGTTGGCTTGCTATATCGTCATAAACGCTAAGAAGGGTGTCTCTTCCGTTCAGTTGGCTAAGTTCATTAACGTAACACAAAAGACGGCTTGGTTTATGTTGCAACGTATCCAGAATTGTTTCAATATAGATGCCAGTCAATGTCTAAACGGAGAGGTTGAGGTAGATGAGACTTATATAGGGGGATTGAATAAGAATAGGCATAGTAGTAAGAAGGTAAGAAACGCAAGAGGCAGGAGTTGTAAGGACAAGGTTCCGGTATTTGGTATGCTGCAACGAGAAGGCTTTGTTATAGCTAAGGTTGTTAGCGATACGAAAGCCGGGACCTTGATCCCGATCATCAATGATGTTGTATGTCCGGGATCTACAATCTTCTCGGATGAATGGCAAGCTTATAGAAACTTAGATCCTAACCTATACGATCACGGTGTTGTCTATCATAAGAAAGGCGCTTACGTCATTGGGGATAGACATACTAATACGATCGAAGGATTCTGGGGACACCTAAAGAGAACATTGAAGGGTGTCCATCATTGGGTGTCTAGGAAACATCTGCAAAGATACGTGGACTCATCAGCTTTTAGGTATAATACCAAACATCTTTCCGAATGTGAAAGATTCGACGTACTTTTGCAAAATATCGGACACCGATTAAGGTATTCACAGTTAAACTAATGCGATGGAAAAAATAGACAATAAGATTAAGTATGAAGGAGAATTAGACCTTAATGGTTTAAAGATTCCTTGTTATGTGTTAGAGGATGGAAGAAGAGTGTTATCTACTACGGGCATGCAAAACGTTTTAGGGCTTGACGATCCTAATGATAGATCGGGTACAAAATTAGTAAAAATACTATCTTCTAAGGCTATAAATGACTGTATTCCAGATGGTTATTTATCGGTAAAAGATAAGTCGTTTCCTTGTTTTAACGGAAATAGAAAAATAATGGCTTATGAAGCTACAATATTACCTGATATTTGCGAAATCATGCTTAATGCTAGAGATTGTGCATTAAGCAAAAAAACATCTTTAGGTGTCAATCAACAAACAGTCATAAATAGATGTGATATAATTGTTAGGGCACTCGCAAAAGTTGGTATCATAGCATTGGTAGATGAAGCCACAGGGTATCAAGAAGACAAGAATAGGGCGAAAGACGAACTACAGAAATTCCTGAATCAATTCCTTACAGAAGAGGCGAGTAAATGGGTGAAAATATTTAATGACAGTTTTTTTGAAATGATTTACAAGATGAGGGGATGGGATTGGGAGAATATACATAAGAGACCCGCTGTTGTTGGCCAGTGGATCAATGATATTGTTTATAAAAGACTTGGACCGGGAGTTCTTGAAGAACTTAAAACAAGGAATCCTAAAAACGATAAAGGACATAAGTCTAAGAAAGATCACCAGTTTTTATCAGAAGATCTTGGCAAGCCTAAACTAAAAGAACATTTAGCTGCAATAGAGGCCCTGGGAAGAGCTTCGGGTTACGATTGGGATAAATTTAAGGAAATGTTAGACAAGGCGTCGATTGAATAATAAAAGGATACATAATCATGTGTCCTTTTATTATTTTAGAGATAGTGTAAAGTAGTATATAATTACCTAAAAATAAATCTATGTAGAATAATTCAGACTCGTTACGGATTAACTCAGTTATGGTTCATTCCGTTGATAGAGAGAATACAGAATGCTTGTTGTAAACATCACAATGACGTTGACATGTCATGGGAAGATTTTGTTAAAAAAATGAGTGAATAGGAGGGATAAATATGGATGAGAACGAAAGAAAGAAGGGTATGAACCAAGGAATATGGCTGGCGGTTCAGGAGCTAGCCCACGACGGGCGATGGACGCAGGCCGCAGAGGAACTGGTGTCTTCTTGTGGATTGACCGAGGATGAATGTAGGAAGCTGCAAGAAGAAAGCGGATCGTTTAATGATGAGATGCTTGAATTTATTGATATGATATTTGGTCATACGGATATGATAGGTGAATGTGAAGATGATACAGAATAAATATGTATAAATATCAAATAGTAATTATATACAATAAAAATTATGAGCTTAATAGATAAACTAGAAGACTTGGTGGCTAAGGTAGACACCGAATACCAAGAGAAGATGGAGGCGGTGATCCGGGAGATAGTACCGGGGATGCCAGAAGTTAGTGTACGTCATGCCGCAGAGTGCATGTGTACGGACAGGATGGGGGATATGATGGATATTGATCTTTGGATATTGCGGGAAGAGGATAGACCTTATGAATGCCCTTATCTAAAGGAATTGCTAGAGGATAGGATAGCTATGGTAGCTAAAACACGTGAAGGCAAAAGCGGTAAGCGTGAGATTGTAGACGGTGATTATTGGTGGTGTGCTACTTGCGGATCCCATTCTTATAAGGAGGACCCCAAGACGGGGCTTTGCTGGCATTGTGATACGGATAATTGGGTTAGAGAGGATGGGGCGGATGTAGGGATATAAAAATAGGCGATTATATAATTACCTAACTTAAAATATAATAATATGAAAATTCAAGTAGAATTAGATTTAGAAGATGTGTTCAATGACGCTATGTATAATGAGGTGTCATTAAAGGAAGAGTTCACCGGCTCGGTAAGGCACATGATAGTATGTGAGCTTAAGAATAAGTTCAAGGATGAGTTGATGAGGGAAATATCCAATCCGATATCAGAGAAAATTGAGGATATAGCGAGGGAGTCGATGAGTGAGCTGATCGAGAACGCCAGCAAGAAGAAGTATAAATTTAGAATAGATTATATGGAAGAGGAACTGACGGTCGATGAGCTTATAAGGGGTAGGATCAAGAAAATAGTAGACAGCAGCATTGAGACAATCATAAGCTCAAGAGCTAAATCTTTTGTCGATGAGTTAAGGAAGAGGTATGATATGGCGTTCGCTGCCTTTATCGTGGATAATATGAGGAAGCAAAATATGCTGAAGGAAGATAAGATAGCTGAGTTGTTAAAGGATAATCCAAATGGGAAGTAGGGAAGATACCAAAGGAAGGCGGCGATCGGTGCTCATGACGCCGGCTGCTCCCGAAAGGATAAGGGGGTTGTCTCCATCGTGGTACAGGAAGGCGGCGGAATTTCAAGGGAAGCCTGAGTCGGAACAACTGGATTTTGTTCGTGGTGCTGTTGTCATGGAGGGTGTAATTTGTGTGCGGATATAAGTAAATACAATATAAAAGGGCTTAAGATATATGGAGGATAATTATATGGAGATAGAGAAGCTTAAAGAAAAGTATGACTTCTCTGATGGGTTGATGAGTAAGATAGAGCATTCTATTGACGTATTAAGAAAGGGAGAGGAGTTTGCCCTTAGCTTTTATGATAAGGGATATTATCTTGCTTTCAGTGGAGGCAAGGATAGCCAAGCTCTTTATCATGTAGCTAAATTAGCTGGCGTTAAGTTTGAGGCTCATATGAACATGACTACAGTAGATCCGGCAAACATAGTATCTTTCGTGAAGAAGAACTATCCGGATGTAATAAGACATGTTCCGGATATAAACTTCTACCAGCTTATACGGAAAAAGAAATGTCTCCCATCAAAAACTCAAAGATATTGTTGCGAGGTACTTAAAGAAAGAGGAGGAGGAGGTACGGTAACTTTAGTAGGGATAAGATCGGAGGAATCAAAAACAAGATCCAAAAGAAATGAGATCGGAACTAGTAAAAGAAAGTATGATATATCATTCGATCAGTTCGATGAGCATAAAGAAAAGATGGTATCTTGCGTTGGAGGAAAGGATAAGGTAATAATATCTCCGATACTTGCATGGACGGACAAGGATGTATGGGAGTTCTTGAATAAGATGGGTATAGAACATTGTGATCTATATGACAAGGGGGCGAAGAGAATAGGATGTATATTATGTCCGATGTCTAGTATTGAAGAGATGATGAGATACCCGTTTGATTACCCTCATCAGACAAAGAAGTTCTTGAGTGAGATAGAAATGCTTGTAAAGGATGGTCATTATCAAAGGCTAGGGAGAAATCCAAATACGGTATTAGCATGGTATTTGTCAAAGAGGACGGTGGATGATTTCAAGGGGCTGGTAAAAAGAATACAATCCGGGAAATTTAGACCTAATAAAAAGAATAGGAAGCTATGGAATAGATTTATAGATTATTTTGATCTTAAAAATATAAACATATGAGAAAGATAATAGGAGCGAAAGTAAGAACCCTTTGCCCTTTAAAAAGCAAGGGCGGTACGGTTATAGAAGAAGGAGAAATATGTACCATAGTCAAAAGCTATAAAGGATATGGTATCCGTACCGATGACTATCGAACAATAACTAGAGTGGATAAATGTTGTGTTGAGTTTATGAAAGAATAAATATGAATGATGGGATGAAGAATAGTATTAACTATTAATAATGTTTATTTAATTTAATTCAAAAAACAAAATGTCTACTTTTGTAGACACATAAAAATTGCATATATGAAAAAGAGTGAGTTTGTAAAGAAATTGGAGAAGATCATCGATATGGTTAAGACCGAAGATGATGGGTTCGAGTATGGTGGTAAAGTCATTTTCTATAAAGAAGATGATGATAACTATGAAGTCTCGGTAATGAACATTGAGATGAATTTGGAAGTAGAAGCCAATGTTATGGCTGGTATGGATGATATGGATTTTACCTGCCTTATGAGTGAGGTTTATAAACAAAAGGCGGTAAAGGCTATAATGATGGAGAAGGATGACGATGAAGACAATTAATGAGATGACCGATCAGGAGATATATGATCTTACTGACGAGCAGATAGATAGATTGATCATAACAAGATGCGCTAAGGAGGGTGTTAGGTTTGTGGACGAACCTCCAGTTATGAAGACATACGACTACAAGCCTATTTCTCCATCTAATTTCTTCTACCTTTTAGAAGGATTGAGCATAGCTGTTTTTAATCAGGATGATGCTATTAAAATAGCTAAGTTATTAAGTAAGTTTGATTTATACAAGACTACATACGATTTCACTATATCCAATGAGAAGATATATAATAAGTTGGATATAATCAATATCAAACATATTCCAATGTTTGATACGAAAGATGAGGAGTCCTACAAATCTATAAAGGACAAGAATAATAAGATTGAGGAGGAGTATAAAGATCAGGTAGATAAATACAAGAAGGATATAAAAAGAATGAGTGAAATCCATGCCGAGATCTGGTCGAAGGTAATCGATGTAAGAAATAAGATTGATCATATGAATCATCTTAGATTCCTTTTTGTAAAGGAATATCTTCCGTTGGTGGATCATGATACGAATACGGCTATGACGTTTTTTAAGAAAGCTTATGACGTGGATGATGATACAGAAAGATATATTCGTGAAGGGATAAAGGATTACCCATTGTTTAACAACAACATAGATTAATAAGATGCACAATTGGTTTAAATGTACGGTTTCTTATGAGACCGATGCCGAGAACGGCATGAAGAAGAAGGTTAAGGAAGAATATTTAGTAGATGCTCTTTCTTATACCGAGTGTGAAGCTAGAATCATGGAGGAGATGAAACCGTTTATCTCCGGTGAGTTTAGCGTTGATATCAAACGATTCCGGATAGCGGAGTTATTTGCCATGGATGGAGACCGGTTCTATAAGGTCACGGCTGATTATATTACGATAGACGAGAAATCGGGCAATGAGAAACGCAAGGCGTTTAACTACATTGTTCGGGCCAATGACCTTGATCATGCCAAAAAGAATTTCGAGGAGGGCATGAAAGGGACTATATCAGACTTCGTGGTCACCTGTATTAAGGAGGAGAAGAAGTTGATGGATTTCTATGAGTTTGACGGTAAGATCAGGAACCCGGAGAAGCATGAGGATAGTAAGCAACAAGGCTAGCTACGAAACCATGTCGTCCGTCGCCGAGAAGTTGATGGAGATAAGTAAGATGGAGGGTACGATCTATCGTATCCTCACATTATCTAACAAGACTTATCTGGCGTCTAAACTAGGATATAGCAGGTCAGGGTTCTATAAGAAAATACAGAACAGGAACTTTAATATCCGGGAACTGGCTCAGATATTCGATACGATCATCAACTTCAAGGATCAGGATTGGGCGGAGAGTAAGATAGATAGGCTTAAAAGATATAGGGCCATAAGCCTTATGGAGTTCAATAAGAATTATAAACGAAAGAAAGCATGAGAGGCAGGATGTTGCCGTGTGAGAGATGCGGGAGGATGGTAGCTGTCAGAAGCAAAGGGTTATGCCAAGTATGCAGGGCTAAGGAGCTACCGCCAAAGGAAAGGACGGCGATACGGGTGAAGGCCAAGCCCCGGGGTAGGAGTCTAGCTGTGTTCTTTGGCGCCCACGTGGCTAAGTTAAGTATGATAAGAAGATCTGCTACCGGCGCATACATACCATGCCCGGGGGTAAGCAACATATGCCACTTATACCCTAAACGGAAATATAAATCAGTTGCTGAGGATAATGATAACATTATCTACTTGACGGCTGATGAGCATACAAGATTCGATTATCTATTAGATACGATGGATTTTGACCGGCTTTTAGAGGAGTTCGGTGACACATGGCTTTTAGTGGCCAAAAAGATGAGGGATCTCGCACCTAAAGTCGAGGAGGATGGTAAATTAAAAACCAGATTATTGACATGGATAGAAGAAAACAAAGATTACTTTTAGGCCTAGGATATAAGGCTATAAGTGACACGATATATAGTTATGGGACGATCATGGAGGTCATAAGCGATCAAGAACTGTTTGATGACATGAGAGTCCGTTTATCCGAGAGACACAATGTGGTTATCGAGGATAATGGAGAGATAGGAGGATCGGGTTTAGGCAAGATAAAGGACGTGTGTCCATCATACTACTGGAGATCATCACTTCCAATATTAAGAGCATATCATACAGATCCTAAATTTACCGCATTCTTTGGCATATTAGACGTTTTATCAACGGTTCCGAAGGAAGATATCTATGAGGAAGAAAAGCCTGTTGACGAGCCTAAAAAAGAACCTGATGAGGAGATAGAAATTGAGTATGATCTGGAGACTGAGCAACAGTATTATGCCGCTGAATGGATCAAGGATATCCCGACACCAGTCTTATACAGAATGACCGTGGCTGGCAAGCGTGTTTATTATGAAATGGGAGCTGATGGATACCCTATCATATATGATGGGGCTACCAATAATATTGCGAATGGGTATTGTGATACTTCCGGGGCATTAGAAAAATGGAAAAATGAGATGAGACTCAAGGGTAAGGATCCAGACGAGTACGCCAACTACCGGGCTGACTTGGGTACGATCATGCATTACTTATTTGGATTGTATCTGACTGGAGTTAAGATAAAACTGATTCCAACATGGATAAGAAAAGCTGTCAAGGAAGCTAAGTTGAGAATAGACAAGTATAGGATGGAGCGGATATTAGTGGATAATATGGATGAGTTGATAGAAGATTTAATATCATTCGCTATATTCTGTAAAGAAAGACATGTAAAACCTGTGTTGATTGAGAAGATGTTGAGGTCAAGGAGATTGAAAGTGGCTTCCTCTGTGGATGCCGTGGTGGAGATGGATAGCGAGCCGGAGATGGTGGAGATAGAGGTCGAGACAGGAGAGCTCTACAAGACTGGAGCCAAGAAAGGCCAACCTAAGACAGAGAAAAAGAAGATAAAGAGATGCAGGAGGATATTTGCTATATTGGACTTCAAATCAAACAGGAAAGGCAATTTTTATGATGAGTATGCTTTCCAGCTTGAGTTATATAGAAGAATGATAATGGAGAACTACGGAAAGATATTGGAGATAGAGGAGATCTATAACTTCGCTCCGGGTGATCCTACCGCCAAGACAAGCCAATATAAACTGAAGAGACAAACTGATAATCCTATACTTAACATGGCTACAGTCGTATATCTCCAAGGTAAGTATAAGTTCGAGAAAACCAATTATACGGTTACATCAAGAATAGGATCTTTGGATATAGAAAGTGATTTTGAATTGAATGGCTTGATAAGAAAAGAGTCATTGAGGGATTATATATATAGGGTGATGAGTGAGAGGAAAGCGTGATGGAGTTCAGGGAGTTTAACAAGAGCGTTCATAGGTATGAATTGGATCATAGTAAACCAAGAAAGAAGCTGACGTGCCCGCAATGCGGCAGGGATAGATGCTTTACGCCGTACGTAGATGTAACCACCGGACAGATAGTAGGGGAGCAGTTTGGGGTATGTGATCACAAAAATAAATGTGGTTATTTTAAATATCCAACAGGCAATGAGCTTGGGAGCAATGATCTTTTTACCGATTCAAACAAAGTATTAAGGAGGTATAGGCCTCCCGTGGATCCGGATATAGCCAACTGCATTCCGGTAAGCAAGATGTTTGAGACGCTTAATCCTTTCGAGACATCTGATCTTCAGGATTATCTATCCAATATATTCGGATCGTATCATACCAATAGGGCATTTAGCTTGTATAAGGTGGGGATGATGAGATTCGGGGACTGGGGTAAGTGCTGTGTGTTCTGGCAACTGGATAAGAATTGGGTGGTGCGGACCGGGAAGATAATGGACTACGGGCCTGACGGGAAGAGGGTAAAGGTTCCCATGGATCACGTATGTTGGGTGCATATACTGGACGGCCAGGATTACCTGCTTAGGCAATGCCTGTTCGGGGAGTTTCTTATCAACTTCTATCCCAATGACGCTCCGGTGTATATAGTAGAGTCGGAGAAGACGGCTGTTATTTGCAACATCGTGTACCCTAGTAGGTTGTTCATGGCCTGTGGCGGTATCCATATGTTGAAGAGGGAGATGATAGAGACATTGGGTAGGAGGCGGATAGTCCTGTACCCGGATAAAGGCGACGCTTTCAACGAATGGAGAAAGAAGGTAGACAAGGATATGAGGGGGATGAATATAGAGATAAGTGATTTTCTAGAATCAAAACCCAATATAGATGAGGGGATGGATATAGCAGATTATTTTATAATTAAACAAATTTACAATAATGGCAAAGGTAGTTGATAATTACAAGGGATTCAAGGTACTTGAAATAACAAGACAGGAGATGATGGATAAGCTTACCAGATACGGGTGCTTAGGTATTTGCGACATGTGTAACAGACCTACATCCGTAGGTTATTACGTGGCGGTGATCAATCAATGGATGTGCAAAGACTGTTACAATGACTTCATTAAGTCAATTGACAGGTATGAGGAGGATATGAGAATAGAGAACAGGAATTTTGATAGATTATGCAATCTATTTAATGTTGAGATAGAAGAAAAGGTATGAAAGAGCTGTCTTTAGCCCAGAAAGCTATGTTAAACGGATCCGTATGCCCGTATTGCAAGATCCCATCCACTATGATAAATACGGTAGAGGGGAAGCAGGTCGGATGCGAGAAGTGCGGGGCTTGGATGAGGTCGGATTCCATGGGGAACCCGATAGGAAGATTGGCCAAACCGGGTCTTCTTAAGGCCATGGATATGGTAGGGATAGAGATTGATGCGTTCCTGAAAAGGACGGGACAGGATAAGCTAGATTTTTGTAAGGAACTGTCCGGGGAATTAGGGATACCGCAAGAATACATATCCCCTTACAAGATGTCTTTGCCATCATTACTTAAGGTCATGAGACATATCAAGACATATAGTGATAATCGGATACAGATATATGATGGAGGGAGGGGGAATAACTGCCCTAGGCATAAGACGATAGCGATAGGCGGTAGCGCATGCCACGGATGTCCGGAGTATCTATTCCATGTAGTGGATAAGGTAACTGACTTGGTGGTGTGTGACGCTGACATGAGTTATGGCGATTATAAAAAATGATTATATATTAATAAGGTTGATAGGATATGAAAGTAATTTTTATTCACAAACAGACAGGGTTTTATGTAGGAGGATCAGTGTTTAACAAGACATGTGGTTTTTACAAATGCAGAGATAAGATGATAGAAAAAGGCATAAGCGAGGATAAGGCCAACATGCTTATTGATATAATAGGTCCGTACTTATGTGTGTGGGAAATAAAAGATGGGGATGATCCTTACGAGAGCATGAGAAACAGACTTGGAGATAAAGCCTCATATTTAGATGGAGAGGATATTATCGTAGAGGATTATGATTATGACGAGGAGGACGATAATGGGGAGATCGACTGAATATTATAGGACACATCCGGAGGCCAGAAGAAAGAAAGCCGAGACGGATAAGAAGATCAACGCCCGCCCTGAGCAGAAAGCCAAGAGGCGGGAGTTGGGTCGCAAGAACTACAAGACCGATAAGCTGAAAGGTAAAGCCTATCGGAAGGGAAAGGATCTATGCCATACGGCAAAGGGATTGAGGTACAAATCAAGGTCAGCTAACAGAGGATCTAAATCCGATACGGCTGGCGATAGAAACGCAAGAGGATGAGTGAGGATAGGATATGGAGGTCATCCAAGGAGATTATCATGGATGCCTATGAGAGGATAAGAAAGTATCAGTCGGGAGAGCTTCTCCCGGCTCGTACTGGATACGCTTATCTTGACAAGGCGTTGCTGGGCGGGTTCTACCCACAACATGCGGTGGCTATCGGCGCTAGGCCCGGAGTGGGCAAGTCTTATTTGGCTCAGAAGATTATGAGCAATGTAATGAATGTTAATATCAATCCCCAAGCTGATGATTATGTATGGCTCAGATGTGAATTTGAAATGAATCCAGAGGATTTGATGTTACGTTCACTATCAAAAAAAATGGGAAAGGATATACAAGATATTCTCCTTAACGAGATGTCTGATGAAGAGATAAAGGAAATGCAGAAATGTCTTAAGGAGGAAAACTCCAGCAGAATAACATACATCCCTAAACCATCGACAGTAGACGAGCTTCAGAACTTCTTATGGAATAGTTATATGCCAGCGAACAAGGATAAGAAAATGGTATTTGTATCCATAGATCATACAGCTCTTATACAAGGTACGGGTGACGCTAAGAGGAATATAGATAGTCTGATAACCATGTGTAATATAGCTAAAAGAACTTTTCCCAATATATTCTTTCTTATAATATCACAACTTAACCGTGATATTGAGGGAAGACGGGATCCTAAGGATCATATGCCAAAACAATCTGATTTCTATCAATCAGATACATTGGGGCAATTATGTACGGCTATGGTAGCGTTGAATATCCCAAAGAGATACGGCTATTCATCATACATGCAATTCCCGCAAGGCTGGTATCCCAATCTGGAACGTTTTAAGAGTGAGTCAAGGCGCTCTTTCCGTGTAGATGGACTTATATTCCATCATATAGTAAAAGTCCGTCAGAGATCGTTAGAAGAGATTGAGGCTATACATGTAGATGTCATGAAAGGATATGAGCGATATTATCCTGATGGAGGGGTGGTACGCCAAGAAAGACCGGGAGGCTCGGACGCCCCTGTGGGTAGCGGCAGGCCGGATACGACAGTCGTTACGCTACCGCCTCCGCCTCCCAGTATCCCATTGGAGCAGCAATACATACCGCCTAGCGATGATTTCAATGTAGTACATGACGAAACACCTTATTGACATGAGATTGAGACATAATTACTTGCTTGTAGTGATAAAGGTGCTGGAAATGTTCTTGAAGACCGTATTGTCGGTTGAGGATAAGATGGGGATAAAGGAAATTATATCCTCGTTGAAGGAAATGGCTAAATACAGCATCAGATATATCATAAACCGGGAGCGGGAAAAGGAGATCATGAGTATCTGTGATGAGGTATCCAATAAAGTACAGGAGTATAAAAGGATAAATGACAACTCAATGATATTGGAATTGGAGAACCTAAAAAGGGAGGTTGTAGCGGTAGAGGATCTTCTTAGCTCATACAAGGGAGTTCTTGACGCTGAGCTGGTGATAGCCGAGGATGATATCAGGATCATACGGGATAAGATCGCTATAAGCCTGAGAGAAGACGGGACATGCAAGAGTATGACCGACGCCGATAAAAGAGCTAGGGTGGATGTAAGGTACGAGCGGGCTTTAGAGGACTATCGAATCCTTCTAAGATGCGCTAATACGGTTAGGGCTAAGATGTCTGTCATAGGGCATCTAAATCAATCAATAAATCAATCCATATCAGTTGGTAGGGTTGGTATGGCTAATGAATCTTATACGGTAAAACAATATGAGAAAGGGAAAGAGATTATCGAAAGCAGACGGCCTTAGAAATGTAAGATCAATATTTTAACTTATTAGCTTATGTATATTAATTTTGAACAGATGATGACATCAGGATTAACGATGTCTGATGTCGGGTATCTTTTGATGATCCGGCAAAAAGAAGAGATGGCCAGCGTCATTCCAAAGAAGAAAATAGATAGTTATAAAGCATCTGGTTATATTGAGCTTCAGAAGAATGGGAAGTGGAAGATAACGCCAAGGGGAGGGTCGCTGCTGATGCTGATAGAGACACCCGGTCTGACACCGGAGGTCGAGGGGATCCGGGACCGTATCGTTGGGGTATATAACGATATGGGGAAGGATACAGGGGCTATCAAGGAGGTAGAGAAACGGCTCGTATGGTTCGTGGCTAATACTAACTTCAAGGAAGAACCTATAGTAAGAGCCGTAATATCCCACATAGATCTTAAACGTGAGTATACGATGAGGTTGGATAACCTTATATGGAAGCCATCAAATGTCTATAGCGTACATATGAGCTTATCGGAATCAACGTTATTCGATACGATCATAAAGATGTATGGCATGACATCCGATCTGTATCTTAGGGAGAATAAGAATAAGGAGCTGGCATGGTTGTTCGCCGTAAGCCGGCTTCCGGACCCCCCCAAGAGGATGGATAAGGAATATACTATTACTGGAGATGTTAAGATGGACATCGAAAGAATATCAAATATAAAAAAAGAATTAGGTAGAAGATTAAAAATGTCGATTTAAGAGTTATGAAAAGAAATCAAGTATTAGGAGTAGTAATAGACGCAATATTTGCGAAAACATCTGAGTTTGATGATATTGAAGACATAAAGGAAGATAGTAACCTATCGTCCGATATGGCTATGGATTCATTGGACCTTGTTGAAGTGATAATGGATATAGAAAAGATGACAGGTGAATACATACCAGATGAGGTGTTTCGCAATACCCCTTGCGATGAAATAACGGTAGGAAGTTTAACTGATATGTTGTATGTTTATTTTAAGGACAAATAATGGATTTCGGATATGACGATTGGGAAGAGGGGCTAGAAACCCCTCTTGTCGATGATTGCGATGACGATCACAATGAGGAGGATGAGTATGATTTCGGCTAAAGAACTAAGGATAGGGGATCTTGTAAAAGACAAGGCTGGCAATATATGGAGAGTAGGGTGCGTTACTGGTATGCGTAATGAAAGTAAGTCGTTGATCCTTGAACGTGAGGTTGATGATGGGATAATGAAATGGTATTCCGGGGAAGATGATGTCATGCCTATTGAAATAGATGATAATATACTTGATACTATCGATTTCAAGCGTGATAAGGGGCGGGATGTATATCGAGGCTACGGAATATCTATAGAGATTTTTGATGATGGGTATTATCTTGGGCTTAGGGATCTGGAAGATGATCTAAGCAATCCTATTCAGATTAAAAATCTTCACCATCTACAAAACCTGTTAATGGACTTATACGGACATGACATAAAAATAGATAAGCTTTATGGTAATACCGGAGAATAATTTGTTATGTAAGGTTATAAACGGAGAGAAGGTTCTCGCCGCCTCTTACTCGCAGATAGATACGTTCGTCCAGTGCCCATATAAATGGTATAAGACTTACGTGGAAGGGAATAGATCCACGGAGAAGCACGAGGCTACGTCATATGGTACGGTTATCCACCAGACAATGGAGTATTTCTTCAAGAACGGATGTAGACCTTCTTATGAGGATATGAGTAAGGCTTTCAATTACTATGCGGATATAGAGAAGATTCCTTTTGATAGCGTAAAATCCCAGATCGAGTCTATGCAACATGCGGCTAGGTTAATAAGATGGATTGTGGGGTTGTTTGAGAAGGATGCCGCTGGCAATTATAAGAAGACGTGGTCCGATCTTACGCCAATGGAGAAGGTGATCCGGGGGTCGAGACCGGCCGGCGTGGAGGAGGACTTCGTCCTGCCTTATAAGCTACCCAAGCCCCTTACATTGGATGGCGTGACATACGATAAGGTACATATCATAGGATCAGTAGACTGGAGAGGTGAGTATAAGACAAAAGACAGAACAGCTATGTATACGATAGACTGGAAGTCTGGGAGAAAATTATTCGATAAGGATAAATTGCTTCACAATCTCCAGCACCCGATATACGCCTTTTACATACTAAGGAAATACAAGGTACTTCCGGATATGTGTAGCTATTTCTTTACCCGTATGCTGGACAATCAAAACGTGAAGGTAGATAAGGAGAAAGTGGAGAGATCGGTCAAGGAACTTAACGATATTCTCCTTGATATGTATGATTTCGAGACAAATAAAGTAGATAGCTATCAAGCTCACGTTTGGGACGACGCCAAACAAGGGTATAAGTATGAGACACGCTACCTCATGGGACGCCAGCCGGCCTGCCTTGAACCCCGCCCCAAGCCCTTGTGTTTTTGGTGCGATTTCTCAATCCATAAACAAGGGATATGCAGGTACTCATCGGATTGGGACGAGTCTAAAAGAAAGAATAAAAAAGATTAACTTCATTAAAAAGCCTAGGTAAACATCTAGGCTTTAATTATATTTGCAATACAAAAAGATCAGATCATGGAAGAGAAAGATGTATTAAATTTATTAATGTCGAGAAAAGATATCAGGAAGCTGGTAGAGAAATCGAATGAATGTTATTCTAAAATGGATTTCGTGGGAGCCATGAAATACCGGAAACAGATAAAGGATATTATTGACAAGGAGTCCAGGATCATGCTAACAAGAAGCGAGTCGCTTATTGAGCTAATGAACGGCTCTGGCGATGAGTATAAGTTCAAGATGTTGGTATGGCTACATTCCATGATGTGTATGGCGGATGTATTTAACGGGATATTGGAGGATTTTAAGGATGGGGTAAGGAAAGCCAATGGCAACTCTAAGTTCGTTAAATTCGATAATCTGGATCGGTTGATGACAGAATGCAAGAAGGAAATTGATTATCTGATGAAAGGCACAAGTAAATCATTTCAAATATCCTTTGCCGTAAGGAGCGATGAGATGAGGGAGATGATAGAGAATATGGTTGGAGATAATATCAGGGAAGGATATGATATGTTCAAGGAAGAGGCTAAGATGACCAAAGAGACAGACAGGAGCAAGATAGAGGAATTTAATAAAAAACTTGACCATGATCAAATGTAATATAAAGCTAGGCGATATAGTCCATACCCAGATAGGAACAGGAGAGGTGATAGCCATAAGCAAGACCAAGGAAACTTTAATGGTGAAAATGGACGATGGCAGGGAGTGCGCGATAAGATTAGAGTACGTGAAAGACGTTTTTGATAACTACAGATCCAAATGACATATAAATTAAGACCATATCAAGAGGAGTGTGTTAAAAGTATCTCCGATTACATAAACTCTGATAGACATGATCCAGTATTAGTCATCGGGCCGGTAGGTTGCGGTAAATCGATCCTCATAGCAGAAGCGGCTAGATTGATGGGAGATAAGACGCTGATTTTACAACCATCAAAAGAGTTACTACAACAGAACCACGACAAGATAACATCGTATGGCATACCGGCGACCATCTACTCCGCCTCCTGTGGCAAGAAAGAGCTATCTAACATGATATACGCCACGTTAGGGTCTATCAAGAAGGTTGTTGGTCAGCTTAAGGAGATGGGAATCAGAAACGTATTGATAGATGAGGCTCATGCCGGATACAGTCCTGATAACGGCAGTGAGTTCATGACATTCATGAATGAGCTGAAGCCGAGAAAGGTGATAGGGTTTACAGCCACGCCATGTAGACTTAAAAACATGTCGATAGGACAGACATCATATTCCCAACTTAATTTCATCACTCGTATGAGACCGGTATATTTCAAGAACCTGATTCACGTGATACAGGTAGAGGAGATGATAAGGCAAGGATTTTGGACACCTCTTAAATATGAGACATGGGATTTCAACGGAGATGCCCTTAAACTTAATTCTAACGGCTCTGAATATACGGCTGAGTCTATTAGTGAGGCAGTGAGAAAAAATGGCTTAAACAACCTTATTTTACGTCGGTTGATGGTATTAAAAGACGTATGCAGATCTATACTGGTGTTTATGGATTCTGTTGAGAGCTGCAATACGGCCGCCGAATGGATAAACGCCAAGATATGCGCTGGCATGGCGGAGGTAGTTCACGGAGGCACACCAAAGAAGCAGCGGGAGGCTATAGTTGAGAGGTTCAAGTCGGGTAAGACGAAGGTAGTGTTCAACTATTCCGCCCTCGGTACGGGATTCGATCATCCGGGTCTGGACTGCGTGATAGTAGGAAGACCGACATTTTCGTTCTCTTCGTTTTATCAGTGGCTTGGCAGGGCGGTTAGGATAAAGTACGGTAAGGATAGCGCATTGGTCGTTGATTGTTGTAACAACTCGTCAAGGTTCGGTGATATAAGGAAACTTAGTATAGAGAACTACAAAGGATATGGATGGGGGATGTTTATCGGCGATAAACTAATTACCAATATCCCGATGGGGGATAAGGTAACGAAAACAGATCTGGATATCAAAGCCGCCAAGAAAGACCGAAGGAGGGGGCTGGCGCAGGGCGTGACCGCCTCCCCTGTACCCGGGAGGCCGGATCATCCCCTTGGCTATACGTTAATGACATTCGGCAAGTATTGTGGATGGATGTTGCATTCAATTCCGGTATCGTACTTCAAATTCATAAACGAGACCTTTGACTGGGATAATGATAGGAACAAGGATATAAAAGAATATATAGATTTTTTAATTAAAAACAATAAGTTATGATAGGTTGTATATATCATGAGGCTGATCTTGACGGAGTAATGTCAGCGGCCATAGTAAAAAAGTATTTCAAAGGGGACATTGATCTTCTTCCTTACAATTACGGCAAGGAAATACCTGACGTGAATAAATATGATAAGGTGTTTGTGATTGACGTGTCATTTGGAAACAGAACAAGATTCCTTTTCGATGAGTGGAAGGATAAAGGTACAGATGTCATATGGATAGACCATCATAAGACAGCCATAGACGATATGAGGGATTACGAGGTAAAGGGCAAGAGGCGTATAGGGGCGGCGGCCTGTGAGCTTACGTGGGAATATCTTTTCGATGACATCAAAACTCCTAATGTGGTAGAATTATTGAGTGCTTATGATGTATGGGATCACGACCGGTTCGAGTGGAGTGATGTCATGGCGTTCCAATACGGGATGAGAGGATATTGTGGTCTTGACGTGGATATGGCGGCAAAGGTCATGGATGGCGATCATGACTTCATATATGACATGATAAGGAACGGGGAGGCGATACTGGAGTATATCGTTGAGAAAAACAGGGGCGAGATGGATATGTTCTCATTCGAGGCTGACGTGTTTGGGTATAAGGCCATATGTATGAATACGACGGAGTTTAACAGCACTACATTCGAGGCTAAATACGATCCAAAGAAACATGATCTAATGATGCCGTTCTGCTGGAATGGGAGATTCTTTAGATGCTCATTCTATACCACCAAAGAGGAGGTGGATGTCTCGGCGCTGGCACGTAAGGCCTATCCCGGGGGAGGAGGCCATAAGGCGGCTGCCGGCTTCCAACTTAGCGTGGAGGATATGATGGAGTTTCTAAAAAACAGAAAAATGTTATGATAGGGTTAGTCTTTGCCTTTATAATAATGGCAGGTTCTATCTATTTGATAATAGAAGGGAATAAGAAGGATAATTCTACTGAATTTTATGGAGGGATAATAGCAACGATCTTATCTATCTTTTTGATGTGTTTAGTAATACAAAATATAAAAAATACAGAAAATATGGGGAAAATATACAAATTCAAGAGACTTAACGAAATGAAGCTAGACGATTACGGCTTCGGTTTATTCGAGTACAATGGCGTTCTTTATTTCAAGGAGGCGGAAGGAGAGAAATGCTTTGATGTAAGGAGCGGGAATGAGGTTATTATCGGGAAAGATAAAATTGTAACGGCCTTGGAGGATTGATCATGAGAAAACTTGACGACACCAACAGGACAAGGAAAAGAAGCGTACGGCACTCGTGGGTAAAGGCAGGCCCGGGGATCCAACGCTGCGCTATTTGTGGAATTACGAAGCAAAGCGAGTGGAGAGACGGGAAGACCTCGATTTGTGTACATCTATCATCTGGTGAGCTCTACTCTATGACAGGCGAGACACCGGGATGTAGGGATCTTAGTGAATTTTATATATAATTACATATGAAAGAGGAATTTGGTAAATACGAAAAGGTTGTTTATGACGGTGAGGTATTTGAGGTACTTGAAACCGCCGATCGTACAGGAATGATGAAATTAGGTCCATTATTTAAAGCATCATATGAATATGCTTGGGCTGACGAGGAAATGGTTGTATCATTAAACAGGGCTATTAAATTAAGGATTATTGATGAGGAAACGGTCGATAAGCTTACGGATTATAGCTCTATCGGCGAGGGTCTATGTAATACCAATGAGCTGGAAGCGACAGATGCGCCGTTCGTCGGGAAGGACGGCAGCGGCAAGAATGACCGGGCCGACGGTAAACTCCGGTGGGATCTCCTTCCTTTGGCTGAGATAGAGGATATCGTGAGGGTATATACGGAAGGTGCCAAGAAGTATGCTGATAACTCATGGCAAGATATACCTGATGGGTTCAATCGTTATCTAGGTGCACTCATGAGACACTTGGTCGCTTATACGAAAGGGGAGAGATATGATAAGGAGGGATTCATGCATCTATCCGCCGTATGCTGGAACGCTATAGCGTTATTATATTACGATAAACATAACAAAGGGTTAATAGAATGGGAGAGTCAGGAGAAAGAGTAGTAGATGAGAGATTAAGAGCTATCAATAAAAAAACCGGTAAATACGTTGATTTAATCAAGCGCACTATTTATGATGATACTCCATTTCCGATAGTTAAGTATCTCAATTATAGTTATGATGAATTGAATTATGATTATGTAAGGTATCTGAATTTTGATATAGACATAAATTGGGAGCAGCGCAGATATCAAATCGTGAAAGATTTATTATCTAACGATTTTGATGGAAGGAAGATGGATATAGATGAGGTAGATAATGCTATATTTACTGCTGATTTGATTATTAACAGATTAAAAACTATTTGAGATGGTAAGAATTGATTTTTTCACGAAGAAAGACGCTGAGTACAGCGATTACATGCGATATATTATCGCCAACACGTTACAGGAGTATGAGGGTGAGGTCACGTTAAACCAGATCCCGGAGAACAAAGCCACGGAGGAGGAAATATCCAAGTACGGTATAGAGGTATACCCTACTATCATCATCAGTGGAGATAATATGGATGGCTTTAACAAACTTGAGGGGATGGCCAGAAAAGCTGATCTTATTAACGTCATGTCGTTATACGACAAGAAATAGGCTTATGACGATAAGGGATAAATATTTTGGTTGGAAAGATATATTCTTTGACAGGTTCGTGCATTGTTGTAATGAAAAAAGTGACCAACCACAAGGAAGTAATATACCTCTAGCCAAAATAAACTTCGATAACAAGACAGGATATGTGGAGGACGGGACTATTAATATAGCCGAGCTTCTTCAATATCTTTGGATAAATAATAAGGTCTATGGGTGTGAATATGCGCCCATAGATATATCTTCTGCCTTGCAAACATTGATCAGATTGACCGAGAACGCTAAACATATGTTTGAGGATCAACCGGGTGTATATGACATGATCCCATATAGAGGTTTTTTTCTTAGAGATGATTTTTTATCCGGGAAAGATTATTCACTTGATTTGGATAAAATAGTGAGCGGTATGGGAGGATGGTATGGGGAGGATGAGGATCCATGCTACTCGATGTTCGTCAGCCAAGACCAGATATGGAACTTGAACCCGATATTGAAGGTATTAGCTGATGAAGGGTCTATTCTAGCCAAAGAACTTGGATATGATATAAACTCGTATGTCAGCGATAATGGATACACGATATACAACCCATACCTTTCATGGATCAATCATTACTATCATTATTGTCCAACATTTAACGAGGATAAATTAAAGCCTTGGGATAGGGTAGAGGATAGGAAAAATAAGTTCAAGATGACGGATAAGGTTAAGAGAGGCGCCAATAACTGGTACTATTCAGGCGGAACTATATCTTGTGTGGATAACTTCATGGGGAAAAGATACAGAAAGAACCTGCGAACCTTTATCTATCGTGGAATAGTATTCTTCCTTGACCGGATATGGCATACGCCTTTATTTGAGAAGATGGGTGTGAAAATGAAATACAACGCTTATTATTGTTATGCCGCTACCTCCGGTATTTGGTACAATAAAGGATTCAAGAAAAGGCTAGCCAAGAGATTTAACGAGTCTTTACGTGGCGGAGGGGATCTGTTCGGGGCTAACCTAGCCTGCATGGTCTGTGACCATAAGGATATCGATTGGGAAGCGCTTCGTCTTTGGCTTGACAAGTATGACGAGCCTACTGATAAGGGTATGGTGAATAGCCCTATCCAATTTATGTATTTATATTTATATTATGCTTTTAACAAATAACTTGAAATGAAGAAGATAAATGACTGGGTTATAAGAACATTTGGGTTGAGAGGTTCATGGAGCTGGGCTAAGAAACAGATGTTAAATGGAGCGATCATTAAACGTAAGGCTACTACAGGGACATACAAAATAGCTATTGATGATGACAAGAATAGGTTACTTGTAGCCACATGGGATCATCTAGATCAAAGTCCTGTATGGGAAAGGTGTCCGCATAGTTTATTAGATGAAGATGCGGTTGATTATTTTGTCACAGCTCATAAGGAATTATCATATGGGGGCATAAAGATCAGGATGAAAGATGAATTTAAGGATTAAGCGTGAATTTCCCTGACTTTAGGCGTGAGTAGTTCACTTGTAACGATAAAATATTAAAAGCATGAAAAAGATTACCGATAAAGACGTAGAGGCTCTTAAAGCCGGAAAGAAGGTGACAAAAGACTGTATCCATATGCAATTGGATGATAAGGGGATATTGAACATGTGGGCTGATATCAATATAACTGACAAATATAGGAGTCTTGAAATAGACGCTAGCAAATTGTTTGATCATGGGATTCTTACTGAAGAATATGATAAACTTAGAATTATAAACATGCATTAGCAAGGTAGAAGAATATGAGAAGAAGGATGATAGGCGGTCAAACCGTTTCAAACGGTATATATATCTTACATATTAATGGCAAGTTATATACTCGTGATAAATGGAATTATTCGTGGAGAAACGACGCCGTAGGAGTGGCGTTGATAAGCGACAACAGCAGCTTCGTTATTTCAGGTATTGAGCTTAAGAATCGAAGCTGGTCTAATACGACTGGATTGATCCAAGGAGTAACTACAATAACATCAAGTAATGAAGCAAAAAAAGATTTTAATGGACTTCAAAACACACAAAGTATCGCGGAATATACGCATGCTAGTGCCGCTTATGAATGTACTGTTACTCAATTCAAGAACGGGCAAATGGGATATCTGGCATCAGTGGGAGAATGGATGGAGATCATAAATAATTTAGATGAGATTAACAGATGCATGTCTCTTATCGATGGATTAGATATAGACGAAGGCACTACAAGTTATTGGACTAGCACTCAATATAATTATGAGAAAGCATGGTTAGTGACTTATAACGGGAATGAGTTTTATCCAAATGATGAGAGAAAGGGCGTTTCCTTCTATGCTATTAGAGTAATATCACAATTAAAGTGATTATATACCTAAACGATAAATAATATGAAAGTATTATCATTATTTGACGGGATATCATGTGGGTATCTAGCGTTACGGAGGGCCGGCATACCTATAGATACTTATTACGCCTCGGAGATAGACAAGACATGCATAAAGGTAAGTCAAAAACATTTTCCGAATATCATCCAGTTAGGGGATGTCAATAACTGGAGAACATGGGATATCCCTTGGAAAGACATAGATCTGGTCATGGGAGGATTTTGTTGCCAGAGTTTCTCTAGCTCAGGTAAGGGTAAGGGGTTTATGGACGCAAGGGGAAGGCTTTTCTTCTGCTTTTCGGACATCGTAAGGTATTTAAAGAAGGAGACCAAAGGTAAGATCCTGTTCTTGGGCGAGAACGTCCGGATGCGGGACGAGCATCGCCGAGTGATAACGGAGGAGCTGGGCGTAGAGCCGGTGGAGATCGATAGCGCCTTGGTCTCGGCACAGACCCGGCATCGTCTTTATTGGTGTAATTGGTCGGTAGAAATACCGAAAGACAAGCACATATCATTGGATGATATTTTAGAGCATGACAAGGACTGGAATCCTGGAGCCATAAGAGGAAGATATATAGGATCCATTGTCGGTAGAAGGATAGGAGAGGACGGGTATCGAAAGGATTGTGACATGGACATAAAAATAGCGCAATGTCTGGAGATAAGAAAAGATAAGAATACCACTCCTATTAAGAAAAGTAATTGCCTTACAACAGTCATGAAAGATAACGTGATATCATCATTACCGCCCGGAAGATATCTGAACGCCTTTGACCTGAAAGATAAGTTCAGATACCTGACTCCTGTGGAGATGTGTAGGCTACAGACATTGCCGGATGATTACCTTGATGGGATAGCCCCGAATACGGCCATGTCTTTAACAGGTAACGGATGGACGGTGGATGTGATAGCCCATTTGCTAAAAGGCATAGAGTGTAGGTAGAATTTAAAACACTATTACAACGATATGATTATAAACAAGACATGGTCGATGCCGAACAGCGAGACATTCAGCATAAAACCGATAAGAGAACTTATAGATAGATATAAAAAAGACGGAATGGTTATAGTGGATCCATTCGCCAGAAACAGCGATATAGGGACGATAACCAACGATCTTGATCCTGAGACTAAGGCTATGTATCATAAAGACGCCACGGACTTCTTGTGTCATCTTGATGATAATATAGCTGATATGGTATTATATGATCCACCATATTCTGCTAGACAGGTGTCCGAGTCATATAAAAGGCTTGGAGAATCTGTTAATATGCAAACAACACAATCCAGTTATTGGGCTAAACAGAAGAAGGAGATAGCTAGGATTACCAAGAAGGGCGGGGTGGTCATTACCTGCGCGTGGAACTCCGGCGGTATAGGGGCAGGGCTTGGTTTCGAGCAGCAGGAGATTCTTCTTGTGGCTCATGGGGGATGGCATAATGATACGATCGTTACGGTAGAAAGGAAGATGATGGATGGTATGCATGATAGTATCCCGATATTGATGGGAATAAAGAAACTGGATGATATGTCACCGAAAAAGCAAAAACCATGAAGGAACGGATTTTTACCACAAAAGAACAGGGGAGAGTGCTGGTTGAGGCCGGCCTCCCTATCTCCACCGCCATCGGCTTCAGAGACAAGTACCTTGACTCATTGCATTCTATGGAGGATGACGCTGGTCGTATAGGGCTGATCGAGGCTGTTACCCCGGATGTATCCAATCCTGTTTGGGATGTAGGGACGTTACTGAATTTGCTCCCATATGAGATAGAGGGTTGTACATTAGAATGTTGTAAGCTAAAACATGCATGGTCTGTAGCGTATAGAGACATAGACGAGATCCCTATATATTGGAGTAGCGAGAGACTTCTTATAGATACATTATTTTCACTGATAACAATATTATTAAAAAATGGATTATATGAGTATAAAACAAACAGCAAGAATAAGGTACAAAACGGAGGATAATCCTCCTATGGAAGGTGTTCCTCTTTTAGGATACAACAAAAAATATAGCTGTCCGTGGGAAGTAATGTACAAGAGAGGGGATAAGTACTACACCTGTATGAAGTATGATGCTGAATTTGAAACATATCCACCGGAAGAATATGAATATTTATATCCATGAAAATATGAAACAAGTAACAAGAATAAGATACAAAACAGAGGATAATCCGCCTATGGCTAATGTCCCTCTTATAGGATACAGTTTGGAATACGACTGCAAGGTAGCGTTAGTATACAGAAAGGGGGATAACTATTACACCAATATGGAGTGTGATGTTGAATATAAGACATCTCCTCCAGATGAGTACGAATACGTATATCCGTGAGAATTAGAAGGGATATATTTATATTTAAGCATGATTAATATTATTTTAATATTATTCATGCTTTTATTTTTGTTTAAATCATATCTTTGTATCAACATTAAAAACCAGATTATTATGGATGAAAACAAACAAAAAGTCAATGAACTTACGATGAGGACATTGGGTTCTCATTATGGCGGATATACCTATGTAAAGGTAAAAAATCGTGAAACTTATGTAACGATAGATTGGAAGTTGTTGAGGGCTATAGAAAAAGGGGAGGTGGAGATAGACAACGAAAAATATCATCTATCCGGAATAGAGTACGTAGCTAAAAGATATCAGGACATGTTTTACGCTGGTCGTGATATTTATTATTTCAAGGGTATAGGAGAAATGGGGACAACCGATCTTCTTAGAAAGGCTATAGATGATTTACTAGACACCATAAGTAGTAGAGAGGCTTATCGTAGTGCAGAGCATAGAATGTACGCCCAAATGAATCAACTTACTGAAGCGGGAGCTATGATCAGCTTGGCTATTGAATTACTAACATCTAATATCCGTCATAATTATGGAGAAATTAATTTTGAACGACATCCAAGACCTGTGGAGGTGGAGGGAGAAGATAAACATTGATGACTTTAGAGAGGAGCCTATGGCTGAGGATATGCCACTTTATTTCCCATGCGCTGTTATCTGGCATGTTGATTATAGGGAGCGTGACACTGATAATTATATATGTTATGGATTTGTTTATGTAGCAGAAATATTAGGGATATAAATATTAAAAAAAAACAAAATAAATAGACATGAGTAAATTACTATTTTTCGATTTAGAGACAACCGGGGTTAAGTTCTGGAGAAACGGAATACACCAAATAGGAGGGATCGTGGATATCGACGGGCAGGAGGCTGAGAGGTTCGACATCCGCCTAGCCCCGAACCCCGCCGCCACGATAGAGCAAGAGGCGCTGGACGTGGCTGGCGTTACCTTGGAGCAGATACAGTCCTATCAGCCTATGGAAGACGGATACAGGCAGTTAGTTGGTATATTATCCAAATACGTGAATAAGTTCGATAAGAGGGATAAAATGTATTTAGTGGGGTATAACAACGCTGGATTCGATAACAGCTTCCTACGGGCTTTATTCCAGCAATGTGGGGATAAGTATTTCGGATCATGGTTCTATCCTAACTGTATGGATGTATATGTTATGGTGACACCATTCCTTATGGGCGTAAGAAACGATATGGAGAACTTTAAGTTGATGACCGTGGCTAAGACTATGGGTATTGAGATTGATGAGAATAAACTCCATGACGCTACTTATGATATTGAGCTGACTAGGGATATATTTTATAAGATAATCAACAAAATGGATGTCAAGCTATGAGAGATGTTCTAGAGGCCATGCATGATTACCCGGATGAGGCTCTTGGGTTATTTTTCTTTTTGATAGTGATTGTCTGGTTATTGTCAGGTGTATTTGAGAAAAAAGATGGATGATAAACTCGATGAGATACTGGATCTCCTAAGATCTCAAAATGAGATGATTAAGGATATTCACGACTATGTGAAAGAAGTTACCAGCGAGAAATATATAGGGGAGTCTAGGATGACCAGCTTCTCTATCAATTTGGCCGCTGATATACTTACCGAAGCCATTAGCCCTAAGATAAAAGGGATGATGGTGGATTTATTAAGGAAACAGGGATGGAAAACCGAATGAGACATGGGAACATATGAGAAGAAGGTAAATCAGTTAAAAGATTTGATGATAAGGAAATACAAATCGGCTTACGACAAGTCAAAGGGAATAGATATAGATATAAGCTCGATAATGTATCTCCCGGTACCAAATGAATTTAATGATATGGATATTGAGAATATGTATGTTATTCTCGATAAGATTAAAGATATTATAGATAACAACAGGGATAAGCTTAAGAACCCGACTTGCGGCACTTGCGTACATCTGCATGATAATGAATGGGCGAAAAGATATGGCAAGGTATGTTGTTCTATTTGGCAGGTATGTGATCATTATATCAACCCTAACATTAAATATAACAGGAAGCAAAAGACTTATGTTAGACGACCAAGCAACAAAGCTTGTCCTAATTATGAGTATGGTGATGATAATTTTGAAAACAGAAGAAGATGTATAAAAGAAAAGAATACCCGATAAAGAGCTATGTGCCGATGCGCACCAACAAAGATAGGACGTGTATCTGCTGTGGCGATACGATCCCAGCCGGCAGCAGCAGGATGATACCTAAGCATGCCAAGGCAAATCACGGTCTATGTTTCCCGTGCTTCAGGAAATGGAGAGATACCGGAGGAGATCTTAAGCTTATGGACAACCCTGAAGATGCGAAGAAAGAGCATGTCATACATATGTCTAATATCCTGAAAGGGAATTGTGATATAATAAAAGGTCGAAAGCTTTACGTGGCTTTTAAAAAGGCGATAAACGGCGGAAAGAAGATCGTTATCAAATTTGACACTGATCAACCGATATCTATGTCAACAAGAGTCATGAATCCTTCATTCGGGGAGATTATGGATGAGTACGGTAAGGACATATTCCAAGGCAATCTCAAACTGGTAGATGTACCAAAAGGAGTTAAAGATTTGATAGTTAGTTATATAGAAAAATATCGTAAATTATGAACTTCAAGACATTTATATTCATGATCCTGACATTCAGGAGAGTAGATCCTATACCTAGGAATATAGGTCTTATGTTAAGTACAACGTTCTGGATATCTATAGTATGGATAATATCCAACTTTACTATATTGATAATGAGATTAATAAAATAGACAAGATGAAACAAGGAGACGTGATATACAAGAATGGTGTGGAGCTGCTTGTGGTATTAAGTTACGACCATAATGAACCATGTAAGGGTTGCTTCTTCTACGAGGATAAGGCGTGCGGATCAGAAAGACTGATAAAATGCTGGGATTGTAAAAAGGAATATATATTCACGGCTATACGTAAATATAATACGACTGAACTGTGCGGAATAGTAAAAAGATATGAGGAGACGTATAAGATAATACTTAAAACAATCAAGAAGATTGAGAAAGAATGTCAAAAATATGTTATCTGGGATACTGTGCATGTGATGTTGAAAGATGATGGAGAGCTTATTATAAAAGCCTTATCCAAGGATAAGTCCGTGCTTTTAAATGATTTCATTATATACATCAACAATAATGGGAGTATAGACGAAGAGGACTATGATCTATTATTAACTAAATAATTGATAGTACAAATGGACAAATCAAACAAAATAGAGAATCTAGCAAACAAGTATGTTGAAAGGCATATAAGAAATAGACATCTAAGCGATGATACGATAAAAGAAATAAAAATAGCTTATATTATGATTATAAAAGATTTTATAGCTATTGTCGATAAATCTACATCAATGAATGAAGATGATATAATATACGTCGTTAACAACATATCATCAATATTATATGAACCTGTAGAAATCTCTAATACCGATAAAAAAATATTGGAGATAGGGATAGCGCTAGGCCTAAAGAGCGCCATATCATGTATATTTGGTTCATTATTAAAAGATGATTGCAATATAAAAGATGAGATAATTGATATATCTAAACATATAAAAGAAAAATTAATATCAGATAATCATGGATAATAAACAACTTTATAAAATAACGTTGACAAGGGAGCAGCTAATGCTGATATCCCAATGCGTGGAAGACATCAGTAGATTCGCCGCTGGCGACATGGACCTACAACATACGACAAGTACGTTGATAAATGATATGGATGGAGCGGAAACGCTGGGGATAAGAAGCTTTATAATCAATAACTCACGAGCGATAAGAAGAAGACTGTTCCCTGATCTTGGGGATTATGAGCATATAGGATATGATGGGGGTAGTAAGGATAAGATAAACAGGAAGAGACTTATCGGCAACACCTACCAGATATATAGGTCGATATTACATCAGTTGGCCATTGACGAGAACTGGAATAACGTGTATAGCGGTATTACGTTACCTTCAGGTGATATGGGAACAATTAAAGTGGAGAGGGTTGATGATGAACGGGAAAGTAAGGGCGTTTAACGGGGATATGGGTATGGCGATGTCCGTATTCAAGGATATGGTAGGGAAGGTAAGATTTGTTTTTGCCGACCCTCCTTATAAGATAACCCAGGCAAGATACGACAAGGAGGGATTTGATTATAAGGCGATGTGGGAGGTAATCCAAAAAATGCTGTGTCCGTACGGGGTGGTAGCCGTCACCTGTTCCCTCACGGCGTCGGTCGAGATCATGAGGGTCGCCCCAGCGGGATGGTACCGGTACGACCTTGTTTGGCATAAGACTACCCCTACCGGTTTTCTTAACGCCAAGAAAGCTCCATTAAGAAATCATGAGTTGATACTTATCTTCTCACCTATGCCACTTGGGAAGCATACATATAATCCCCAAAAGACTTATGGTCATGTCAGGAAAGTATCCAAGGCCTCTAGTAAAGCAGGGTGCAAGGAAACGGAATTATACGGCAAGACCGGTCTCACTACATACGATAGCACGGAGAGATACCCGCTATCGGTCATGACGTTCAAGACAGACAGGCAAAAATCAGCCGTCCATCCCAACCAGAAGCCGGTGGAGTTATTAAGATACCTGATACGGGCATACACGAATCCGGGAGATACGGTAATGGATCCGGTAGCCGGGAGCGGAACGACAGGGATAGCGGCTTACGAGGAGGGAAGGGACTCCCTGCTTGTGGAGATAGACCGTCAATTCTTTGATGAGATGATAAACAGATTTAATAACAATAACATTAAAATAGATAGAATATGAATAAGATTGAAGAACTGGAAAATAAGTTGAAGGAAGAAAAAAACAAGATGCAGGCTAATCTAAAAGAGAACTATAAATGGGTCGTTGGGAAATACGTCAAATTCGATGAATATTCTATAATGAGAATAGATAATCTACGTTATATTCCTATAAATACCGTAGAAGATTATTATAAAAATGAGCTAGATCCAAATGAAGCTATTTACGTAGATGGCCCTGTGGCTCATTATAATGTAGAGGACAATTATTATTCTTTGGCAAAACATAAAAACATACAGATAAAGATAAGAAATATAATAGAGCCTGATGGTGAATTTGAGAATCTGGTAGAACGGTTGTTTAATGAGGCGAAAAAGAACTTACTATGAGCCTGTTTGTATGCGCTAAATGCGGTTGTGTCGATAATACCGCTACGTCTAGTTACTGGATGTTAACAAACGAGTATATGGTGGACGAATACGACTATGCCAAGGAACTACAGCCGTACAAGGGCATGGGGCTGTGCAGCGAATGCGGGAGGCTGGCTACCAGCCCAGACGGGCGTGATGTCGTGGTACCCGGTAAATGGCACGGGAAGTTCCCGAAGGAGAAAGCTACTGAAGAGCAGATGAAACATGTAGGGTATAAAAATTTAATATAAATAGGAATTTATAAATATTCTATTTATATTTGCGCTATGTATTTAGTGGAACAACATATAATTACTGTCAATGATAAGAGATATAAGGATTTAGATCGAATATGTTTCTTATCCAAGAATCTGTACAATGTGGCTTTGTATACAATAAAGCAGGAGTTTCTTAATACAGGTAAGTGGATAAGAGCTGTAGATCTTAACAAGAAGATGGTAGCAGAGAATAACATAGATTATAGAGCAATGAGTGGATCATCCTCTCAGCAGATTCTTATGGCTTTAGACAAGAATCTAAAATCTTATTTCTCTGCTATCAAGGCATGGAAGCGTGATAATAAGAAATTTACTGGCTGTCCTAAATTTCCAAAATATAAGCATAAAACAAAAGGCAGGAACGTATTTTCTTATTCTTACGCACAGTTTAAACATAGAGGAGATTTTATCTATTTCCCTAAAAAGGAAGGATTATCTCCTTTAAGAACTAATTGCAAGGAGGGAACCGTAAAACAGGTTAGATTTGTCCCTAAATCCGATTGTTATGTAATAGAAGTTGTATATGAGTCAATTGTGAAAAAGCAACTTGATGATAATAACAGGATCATGTCTATTGATCTAGGTGTAAATAACCTCGCTTCTATCGTGACCAACGTAAGCAATAAGCCTATTTTGATAGATGGGAGGAGACTTAAATCCATCAATCAGTATTACAATAAGAAAAGGTCAGATATTCAACAACAATTAAAGAAAGTAAATGGGAAAGAAAATTCGAGACGGTTGATGTCCTTAACAAGAAGGAGAAACAATAAGGTGAAAGATTATCTTCATAAAGCAAGTAAGGAGATAATAAATACTTGCTTGAAGGAAGATATAACAACATTGATAGTAGGTCATAATGATGGATGGAAACAAAATGTGAGTCTTGGTAAAAGAAACAATCAGAATTTTGTTTCTATTCCATTTGAGATGCTTATATCAATGTTAAGATATAAATCGGAAAGACAAGGACTAAGATTTGTTGAAATAAACGAATCTCACACGTCAAAATGCAGTTCTTTCGATTTAGAACCAGTATGTCATCATGATACTTATGTTGGTAGAAGGGTAAGAAGAGGTCTTTTTAAGACAAGAGATGGCATTCTTATTAACGCTGACATCAACGGAAGTTATAACATCATGAGAAAAGTAAAGGGGGATGCAGCAATGCCACCCCATACAGGGTTTGGGTATAACCCGGTTAAGAAATTTATTAACTAATTATACAGGTGTAAACTTGTATATAATTACCAA